>Ga0182742_1000126_pt1 | contig 147284 bp, 118 predicted proteins | sample eDN5th37CBELigMG_FD_128880 | JGI IMG/M metagenome (GOLD analysis project Ga0182742, IMG submission 128880) | Enriched Miracle-Growth compost microbial communities from Emeryville, California, USA - eDNA 5th pass 37_C BE-Lig MG (version 2)... ... | reverse complement strand
GGGCTTCAACCTTAGGATCTCTCCACCAGTTGCCTGTCAGCTACGAGGCGACTTGGCTCTTACCTCGGTTGGACTTTCACCAACTAGCAATTAACGGCTTGCTGGGCGCGCTGGCCGCTGAAAACGTGTTCCGCCTTTTCCTCGACCAGCTTCTCCTGGTCCCCCTTCTACCATTTGCGGGCTTCTCATGGAGGACTGTTGAGGCATTACGCCCAACAGTCCCTTTATTTACACCTTTTGTGCCACGTAATTCTGCAAGCACTCCAAAAATAGTTCACCGTACTTCTCGTACTTCGCTTCCCCGACACCTTTTACCTGGAGCATGGCTTGTTTGTCGGTCGGGCAAAGACTGCTCATTTCCCGCAAGGTGCTGTCGTGGAAGATGACATAAGGAGGGACACCCTCGCGCTGCGAGATTTCTTTACGCAAAGAGCGCAATTGCTCGAACAAGGTGTCGTCTTCCGTCTGCTGGACGGGGCGAATGACGATTTTCTGCCAGACTTGCTCTTCGCCGCGCAGGACCGGCAATGCCCGCTCCCCGAGCTTAAGGATCGGGTACTGGCTTTCAGTTACTTGCAGATAGCCTTCCGCAATCAGAAGCTGGATCAAATCGACTATCTCTTTTTCCTTGTACTCCTTCATCACGCCATAGGTAGGCAGCTGGTCAAAGGAAAATTGCGTCACTTTTTTATTTTTGGAGCCTTTCAGCACTTGGGCCACAAGTGAGGCACCGAAGCGCTCCCTCATCCGCTTTACGCAGGAGAAGATTTTTTGCGCTTCCAATGTGATGTCTGCCAGCTCGCGGTCATCCGTACAATTGCCGCAGCGGCCGCATTCTTCCGCCGCTGTATCGCCGAAGTAGTGGACGATGTACTGCTGCAGGCATCGCGGGGTACGGCAGTAATCGATCATCGCATACAGCTTTTTGTACTCATGTTCTTTTCGTTCGTCGGACAAGACGTTTTGTTCGATGAAGAACGTCTGGGTCTGGATATCCTGGGGCTGGAACAATAAGACGCATTCGCTCGGTTCTCCATCCCGTCCAGCGCGGCCTGCCTCCTGGTAGTACGCCTCCAGATTTTTCGGCATGTTGTAGTGAATTACATAGCGGACATTGGATTTGTCGATGCCCATGCCAAACGCATTGGTGGCGATCATTGTGCGCACGTCGTCGAAGAGAAAAGCTTCCTGGTTCTGCGCGCGTTCTTCCTCGGTGAGACCTGCGTGGTACTTGGTGACGGAAAAGCCGCGCTTGTGCAGATCGGCATGCAGGGCATCGACGTCTTTCCTGGTAGCCGCATAGATGATTCCCGCCTGCTGGCGATGGGCGCGCAGATACTCCTGGATGAAATCGCGGCGGTTTTCTCCGCGGCGGACTGACAGGTTCAAATTGTCCCGGCCAAAGCCTGTGATGAAAAGTTGCTCGTCCCTCAAAGACAACTGGCGTCTGATGTCCGCTGTAACCTCAGGTGTCGCAGTAGCGGTCAACGCAGCCACGACAGGACGCTTCGGCAGCGAGTCCAGAAAACGGGCGATCTCCAGATAGCTCGGCCGGAAATCATGCCCCCATTGGGAAACGCAGTGCGCCTCGTCTACCGCCACAAAGGAGATGGGAACCTCCTCGATCAACGTCTGGAAAGAGTCCGATTCAAGCCGCTCTGGAGCGATATAGAGGAGCTTATACTCGCCGCGGGCTGCTTGTCTCAGTCGATCCCGCACCTCGCCGTAGCTCAAGGTGCTGTTGATCTGCGTAGCGGGTATCCCCATGCTGACCAGCACGTCCACCTGATCCTTCATCAGAGAGATCAGCGGGGAGATGACGATCGTTACTCCGTCGAAAAGCATAGCCGGGACCTGGTAGCAGATGGACTTTCCTCCGCCTGTCGGCATGATGCCGACTGTGTCGCGGCCTTCCAGCAAGCTGGTGATGATTTTCTTTTGGCCTTCCCGAAACGTCGGATAACCGAAATATTTCTGCAAAACCGCTTCTGCTCTATCTAACAAGAGAATCACCTTCTCTATACTTATTTGTCGTTAGTCTTTTCTAGTGTACTCGTCACATTTGGAACAAAACAAGGGTTCAAGGGCAAAAGGGCCGTATTGGAGGGAAATGGGAAATAGGATAGAATAGATAGAAAGATCAGTAGAGGAGGGCATAAATGAGTGAATTTGGGCTGTTTGGCAAGTTTACTGCAAAAGAAGGCGAACGTGACACACTAGTGGATATTCTGTTGGAAGCAACGGAATCCATGAAGAATCTGGACGAATGCCTTTTATATCTCGTAAATGTCTCCAACGATGAACCAAATGCTGTATACGTATATGAAGTCTGGAAAAATGAACATGCCCATCAAGCCTCCCTGACTCTTGAATCTACCCAAACCTTGATAAAACGCGCAAAACCAATCATTACCGGGATCGAGAGAATCAGCACCTTACAGCCACGAGGCGGAAAAGGGCTGTAGGGCAGCTTGCTTTCGGCAACGAAAAAACGCCTGGATTGTATCGAATCCAAGCGTTTTTTGTGTCCTGTCATTCCTTTGGATGGATCATCTGCTCAGGTCTTACGATTTGATCGAACTGCTCCTCGGTCAACAGATTGCTTTTGATCGCCGCTTCTTTTAGCGTCAAGCCTTCCTTGTGGGCCAGCTTGGCGATGGAGGCGGCATTTTCGTAGCCGATGTGCGGATTCAAAGCCGTAACAAGCATGAGCGAGTTCTTCAGATTGCGCTCGATGACCGCCAGATTGGGCTCGATGCCGACAGCGCAATTCTCGGTAAAGGAATGCATCGCGTCCGTGAGCAATCGCGCAGACCTCAGGAAATTGTCTATGATGACAGGCTTGAATACATTCAGCTCAAAATTGCCCTGGCTGGCGGCAAAACCAATCGCCGCATCGTTGCCCATCACTTGGCAGGAGACCATCGTCATGGCTTCGCTTTGAGTCGGGTTTACCTTGCCTGGCATGATCGAGCTGCCCGGCTCATTGGCCGGAATCGTGATCTCGCCGATGCCTGTGCGCGGGCCGCTTGCCAGCCATCTCACATCGTTGGCGATCTTCATCAGGTCAGCCGCCAGCGCCTTGAAGGCACCGTGTACATATACCAGCTCGTCGTGGCTGGTGAGAGCGTGGAATTTATTGATTGCCGTCTGGAAGGTCTTGCCCAATTGCTGACTGATCTCCTCCGCCACCATCTCGCCAAAACGAGGATGTGCGTTGATTCCCGTACCGACGGCGGTCCCGCCGATCGCCAGCTCTCGCAGGTAGTTCGCACTCTCCCGGATCATCTGTCCGCATTTTTCCAGCATGCGGACCCAGCCGCTGATCTCCTGCCCCAATGTCAGCGGAGTGGCATCCTGCAGATGGGTGCGGCCGATCTTGATAATATCCATGAACGCGGAGCTCTTCTTTTGCAGGGTCTCTTGCAGTCTGGCCAACGCGGGCAGGACCTGGTCCTCGACTGCCACCAATGCCGCCATGTGCATCGCGGTAGGAAACGTATCGTTGGAGCTTTGCGACTTGTTTACGTCGTCATTCGCATGAATCCGCGCCGAGCTTCCGGCTTGCTCCAGCAGTTGGTTGGCTCGGTGCGCAATCACCTCGTTGACATTCATGTTGGATTGGGTGCCGCTGCCCGTCTGCCAGACGACAAGCGGAAAATGCTCATCCCACTTCCCGGCGATCACTTCATCTGCAGCAGCTACGATTGCTTTCGCCTTCTCCTCATCCAGCTTGCCCAGCTTATGGTTGGCGAGCGCAGCGCTTTTTTTCAATACAGCAAGCATACGGATGACCTCCAATGGCATCCTCTCGCTGCCGATGCGGAAGTTTTGCAAGCTGCGCTGGGTTTGCGCGCCCCATAATTTGTCTGCCGGTACCTTCATCTCACCCAATGTATCGTTCTCGATGCGGTAATCCATGTTATATCCCCTTTCTTTGGTATTCTCCGCTTTATCATGCCCAGCTTTTGCCTGTCGGGAATCACGAACCATAGAAGAAAGACCGATCCGCCTTTCCTTGGGCTGCAATCGGTCCTCGTCCATTTTACGGTTATCTGCTCTCCACTTCCACGGAAGCGATGTGGTCTACATGCTTGAGCGAGCTGTAAATATCCGTGGTATACGTATCTTCCGGTGCGGTAATCATCATCTCCAGCTTTTTCTGTCCGTTCTCGACATCCTTTACTTTTACCCGTTTCACCTGCATGTCCAGATGTTTAATTTGTTTGAATACCATATCCAAATCCCCGTGTTCCAGCACTACGATTTTGAGTGACAGGTCTCTTTGCCGCAGCGAACTGGGACCCAGCCATCTGAGAATCAGCGGGAATACGTTGATCGCCAGGATAATGAGAAGAGTCGCAGATACTGCTTCAAAATAAAAGCCTGCCCCTACCGCAATTCCCAATCCAGAGGCAGCCCATACCATCGAGGCGGTGGTCAGTCCGGAGATCACGTCATTGCTTCTGCGCAGAATCACGCCTGCCCCGAGAAAACCGACGCCGCTGACAATTTGGGCAGCGAGGCGCATCGCGTCCATATTCGTTCCGGAAGGCATGGAGAAGCGTGGCACGGATTGGATCGAGACGATCGTAATCAGACAACTGGCTACGGATATGACCATGCTTGTTTTGACACCAAGCGGCTTATGCTTGAGCTGTCTGTCTACGCCAATTAATAATCCTAAAAAAAGTGCGACACCCAGCTTCAATAAAAAATCAAGATCAAACGTCATCTGCTTCTTCTCCTTCCTCTACCGTCATGTTAGTTTTTCTTACATCACTATAACAAGTATACGTATATTTCAGGCATATTGTAAACATGCTTGATTCCCTTCATACGAAAAAAGGAAAATCCCATGAACTGAGATTTTCCATCAGTTATCATTCTCATATTTATGTGGCCGTCTCGCGAATCATTCGTTTTTGCAGCCGCAGCTGACGTCCGAAGAGGAAGATCGCACCGGCCGCCAAGCCTGAAATCAGCCCGATCCAGTACCCGTAAGCCATAAAGGAGGTGTACTGCGCCAGTACATACCCAAGCGGCAAGCCGATGACCCAGTACGAGACCAGTGCCACCACAAAAGGAACCGTAACATCCTTGTACCCCCGCAACACCCCCTGAATTGGCGCAGCTACCGCATCCGAAATCAGGAACAGGATGGAGTACATCAGGAAGCTCTGGGTCAGATGAAGCACTTGGACATCCGTCGTATAAAAGCCTGCGACCTGCTCATTGAAAACGTACAGGATGACCGCGAACAACAAGGCCAGGACAACAGCGCTGCCGATCCCTAAATAGCTGTATTGTCGGGCATCACGGAACCGCTTCGCTCCGACCTCAAAGCCGACCAGAATCGTCAACGACATGGAGATGCTCATCGGCACCATATAGATAAAGGAGGCAAAATTCATCGCCGCCTGATGCGCCGCAATCGTCACGGTGTTGTATTCACTCATCAGCAGGGTAACAGCGGCAAAAATGCTTACTTCAAAGAAAATGGAAAAGCCGATTGGCAGGCCCAGCTTGAGCAATTCTCGCCCCGCGCTCATAGAAAAGCGATACAGCTTGGTAAACAGGCCGAACTCTACAAAAGGCGATACACGCTTCACAACATAGAGACTGATGAGAAAAATGCACCAGTACGTGATCGCCGAAGCATACCCCGCTCCAACGCCGCCCAAGCGCGGAAAGCCGAATTTACCAAAAATTAGAAAATAATTCAGCACGACGTTGATCGGCAAGGAGATCAGCGTGATCACCATCGTAATTCGTGTCTCTCCCAAGGCATCGATAAAACAGCGAATGACCGTATACAAGAATAACGGTACGATGCCAATCGCAATCGCAAAAAGGAAATCATGCGCGATCTGCCGCACTTGCGGCTCCAACTGCATCATGTTGAGAAGCGAATTGAGGGTTAACGCTCCAACCACAATGACAACAGCCGAAATGATGATCGCCACGTACAAGGCCTGCATGACGGTGAACGGCACCTCGTTTTTCTTGTCCGCCCCCACCATCTGGGCAACCATCGGCATCACAGCCATCAAGATCCCCGTCAAACCCGCCTGAACCGGCGCCCATAGGCTCGCACCGATGGCTACACCCGCCAAATCAACCGGACTTGCATGTCCTGACATAATCGTATCGAAGAATGTCATCGAAAACAGGGCTAATTGCGAGACCAAAATAGGCAGCAAGACAGTAAAGAATTGCCGCCATTTCGCTGACAAAGAAAAAGTTTCAATCATGGCTTTATACTTCCTCACCACGGCAAGCCCGTGAAAATATTTAATGGTAAATTATATCAGGAGGCACGCAACCATACAATAGGGAACTTTTGGGCAGCAGAAACCGCCAGGCGATGCCACACCTGACGGCTTCATGAAGCGATCTATTTACATCAGCAGAAGCGGAACTACTTTTCCGGCATTGACGTCGATCAAGCCCAGATCCGTGATTTTCAAGGCAGGGCTGACCGGCAAGGAGTGCGTCGAAATCGACATGATCGGGTTGTAATGCTGATAACCCAGTTCCTCCATCGCCCGGCGCAGCTGCTCGACTTCCTTCGCCGTCTTCTCCAGCGGCTCTTCCGTCAGAATGCCGCCTACCGGCAAATGAAGACTCGCCTTCACCTGGCCGTTCTCGACGACGACGAAGCCCCCCTGCATTTTGATTACTTCATTGGCTGCCACCATCATATCGAGCGGATTGTGGCCGACGACCAATAGATTGTGGTTGTCATGCGAGTACGTCGTCGCGACCGCCCCGCGCTTGATCGTATCCCCGCTGATCAAGCCGTAGCCGCGATTGCCGTTCTTGCCATAGCGCTCGAATACCGCGATCAGAGCGTACGGACTCTCTTCCCAGCACAATTCCCCTTCACGCACCTCCACGATTCCGCGATGATCCTCGGTAAACGTGGAGCCATCCTGCACCAGCATCACGCGACAAGGGTAACGGTTATCCGGCACATCGCATTTTACATGAAAATCGGATTCGCGCAGCGGCTCCAAGCGCACGCTCCGGTAAAAATGCTCCGGGAATTGCTTGGGCTGGGGCGACTGCACGTAGTCCTCGCGAGCATCATACGCCTTTTTCCCGTTTTTATACACCTGTTCGATTGTGAACTGCTCCAGGTCTGAGACCAGCAGGAAATCGGCAATTTTGCCTGGCGCAATCGCGCCGCGGTCATGCATTTTCATTCGACGCGCAGGCGTAAATGTACTGGCGTAGATCGCCCGCTCCGGCGGCATGCCCATCTGGATCGCCTTTTTCACGAGGTGGTTCAAATGTCCCCGATCATACAGCGAGTCCGTCATCACATCATCGGTCACGAAGCAAAAATGTTCTGCCACATCATGTTCGATCAAATACGAAATGACTTCCTGGGTCATCGATTTTTCCTGTACCTCGATGAACATGCCGGCACTGATTCTCGCTTCCATGCCCTCTACAGTCTGATGCGTATGGTCAGAGTCCACACCAGCGTAAAGCATTTTGTGCAGGTCCAGATCAAGCAGCTTGGGAACATGGCCCTCGATGACAAGATCCGGATAGTTATTGCGCAAGTAGTTCAAAATCTGGTTGGTCTTGCAGTCGGGATCGGTGATCACATCCACGTAGTTCATGATCTCGCCCATGCAGATCATCGACTCGTTTTGCAGCAGGTCCTCGATGTCCGCGATCTCGATGGCTCCCCCGGTCGTTTCCATCGAAGTAGCTGGCACCGAGCTGGGAATCGCGTATTTCATATCGACGACGCATTCGCGGCTCGCGCGGATCATCTCCTTGATCCCCTCGATTCCGAATACATTGGCCATCTCATGCGGCTCTGGCACAATCGTCGTTACGCCGTTTTGGATGAGTCCATATGAAAAGGTCTCTGGAGTGACCATCGTGCTTTCGATATGCAGGTGGATGTCCACCAGGCCCGGGATCAAGTACCGGCCTTCCCCTGCCAAAATGGAAGAGGCCTCAAAGGTATCCGTACCGCGCTGCCCGATGTAGAGAAATCTTCCGTCCAGGACCGCGACGTTGCCTGCAATGAATGTTTTCAAATAGCTGTTAAAGACACGCACATCCTGAATCAGCAAATCTACTTTCATGCAAAACCACTCCTGTCGTTAGTCCACCAGCACCATTTTGTCTTTCGGGAAAAGCAGGTGAACGGTCTGCCCGCTTTTGTACGGGGTCTCCATTTCCTGATTGACTGTGAAATCTCCGAGATCAGTCTCGACCACATATTGATAGCTCCGGCCCAAAAACGTGCTGATCTTCACTGTCCCCGGCAAGCGATTTGTCTCCAGATCGGCTTGCGCTTCTGTCGTCACAATCAGGTCATCCGGTCGCATCGCGCATTTTTTGGCCTGGGCGTTCGCTGTACCCGGGTTGTGGGTAGCTGCGAAACGATGACCGCCCACCCGAAGCTCGATCTCGCCATCCTGTTCGGTGCGCTCCCCGAATGTAATGAAGTTGTTGAAGCCGATAAAGCGCGCGATAAATTCCGTTTTGGGATATTTGAAAATCGTCGCCGGATCATCCAGCTGCTCGATGACGCCTTTATTCATAATGGCCACGCGGTCCGAGATGGAGAAGCACTCCTCCTGGTCATGGGAAACGTAGACCGTGGTAATCCCCAGCTCCTGCTGGATGCGGCGAATCTCGACGCGCATATTGACCCGCAGATTGGCGTCCAGGTTGCTCAAAGGCTCGTCAAACAGCAAGAGGTCAGGCTGAATGACCAGCGCCCGGGCGATGGCTACACGCTGTCTCTGCCCGCCGGACAGCTCCTTGGGGAAGCGCTTCTCAAAGCCTCCCAGACTGACGACGTCCAGGATCTGCTCGACCCGCTGCTTTACCTCTGTCTCGCTGACCTTGCGCAAACGAAGTCCGAACGCGACGTTGTCGAACACAGACATGTGCGGAAACAAGGCATAGCTTTGAAATACAAAGCCGAAATTGCGCTTGTTGACCGGTACACGCGTATAGTCTTTTCCATCAAATAGGAATCGGCCGTCCTTTGCTTCCAGGAACCCGGCGATAAGACGCAAGGTCGTCGTCTTGCCGCAGCCGCTCGGGCCCAGGAGGGAAATAAGCTGGCCTTTTTCAATATTCAGGTTGAAGTCTTTTAAAATGTACTGATTGTCGTAGGCAACCGATACGTTTTCCAGCGTGAGCAATGCCATGTTTTCATGCCTCCGTTACCGTTTTGTAAAGTAGGAAAGCCCCATCATGCGCTCAATGATGAACATCAGGATCGCAGTAATGATCATGAGCAGCACCGAAAGAGCGGCAATCGTCGGATCGAAGTTGTTTTCCACGTAAGTGAGCATCTGGATCGGCAGTGTACTAACCCCAGGTCCAGTCATAAAGACCGAGATGTCCACGTTGTTGAACGATTCCAGAAAGGCAATCAGAATCGCTGCTATGATGCCTGAACGGATATTGGGCAGCACGACCTTGAAAAACGTCTCGACCTTCCCGGCTCCCAGACTGAGCGCTGCTTCCTCGATCGCGAAGTCGAAGTTGGACAAGCTCGAGGCCACTACCCGGATGATGAACGGGAGCATGATCACGGTATGTCCGATCAACAGCCCCGCATAGATCGGCAAATTGTAGGTAATGATCACGTACTTGAGCATCGCAAAACCCATGACAATGCCTGGAATCAGGACAGGGGAGATGAAGACGGCGTTCAGCAGCCCTTTTCCCTTGAACTGAAAGCGGCTTAACGCGTATGCCGCCGGAACACCCAGCAGCAAGGCCAGCAGGTTCCCGACCAGCGAGACGAACATGGACGTGCCGAAGGTTGTCATGAACATCTTCACTTCAAAAATGTTTTCATACCAGCGCCAGGAGAAGCCCTCCGGCGGGAACTTCAAGACTGTGCCAGGTTCAAATGACGTAAACGAAATGATGACGAGCGGCCCGAGCAAGAAAACGAACACCAGAAGTGTAAACAGGGCCAACCCGCGATTTTTTTCCTGCATACCCTTCTACCCCTTCGGATTTAATTTCGTCGCGATTTTATTCATCAGGCCAATCACCACAAACGTAATTACGATCATGATCGTCGCAATCACCGACGCCATGTGCCAATCGTTCAAGGTAATCGCATTCTGGTACAGGAACGTAGAGATGACGCCTTGTTTTCCTCCCAGCAAGGCAGGTGTGGTATAGGCGGTCAGGCTGCCGACGAAGACCAGAATGCTGCCGATGATCAGCCCCGGCATGCTCAAGGGCAAAATCACTTGGCGAAACGCTGTAAACCGGGAAGCGCCGAGGCTTTCCGCCGCTTTCAGCAGATCGGGGTCGATATTCTCCATGACACCTACCAGTGTGATAATGATCAGCGGCAAAAACAGGTGGATCAACCCGATCATCATCGCAGTCGGGGTATACAAGATCTCCAGCGGCTTTTCAATCAGTCCGATCGAGAGGAGGGAGCTGTTGAGCAGCCCTTTTTTCCCGAGGATGATCATCCAGCTGAAGGAACGGACGACTGAGCTGGTGAGCAGCGGGAAGATCGCCAAAGCCAGCAGAATGCCTTTTTTACGCGCTCCCAGCTTGGAGATGTAATACGCTGCGGGAAAACCGAGCAGAATGCAGGCAATCGTTGTGACGAGGCTGACTCGCAGCGTCGTCCACAGGATTTTCAAATTGTACGGATCAGTAAGGAAGGTAAAATAGCCTTGTACAGTAAAGCTGCCTTCCTGGTAGAAGGTCGAAGCAATGGTCATCACGATCGGAATGACCAGAAACAGCGTCAAAAACAGGACGCCAGGTAGCAACAACAGATACATGCCCTTATTTTTCATCGCTTTAACTCCTGTTCGCGGTATCGTCAGGCTTTCAGCACGCGGATAAACTGATCAAAAAAGGCTTCTGCATCCACGTCCAGACACACGTTCATGTTCGGCTCTTTCATCAGCCGGTTCTGAAAATCACAGACCGTCTGCCCATCGCACAACTCGCTTTTTGTCTCCACATCGACGTACAGCTTCTGCGTAGCCACCAGCTCCGGGAAGAGCGCCACTGCGACTGCCAGCGGATCATGCAGAGCGCAGGCACGAACGCCATTTCGCTCAAAGTACCGCTGCGTGTATTCCGATGTGCTTTGTCTCACGTAAGCAGCCATCGGAGTCTCACCCAACTCCTGGATATGGGATTCATGCAGCAATACCCTGCGCGTCACATCGAGGCCAACCATCGTAAGCGAGGGAAAACCGGCGTGAAATACGACCTTGGCGGCTTCAGGATCTACATACATGTTGTACTCGGCTGTCGGAGTGACATTGCCGTGCTCCTTTACGACCCCGCCCATGAAAATCACTTCCTGGACCTGGTGGACCAGCTCGGGGTATTTGCTGACAGCCAAAGCGAGGTTGGTCAGGGGACCGGTCATGATCAACGTCACTTCACCGGGATGCTTTTTTACTTGCTCAATCATAAAATCCGGGGCAAAGCCTTCCTGCGGCTTGGTATCGGCCTGCATATCGCGCAACGCGCCTCCCAGACCATCCTCCCCGTGAATCCGATGTTCAAAATAGACGTGGCGCAGCAATGGGCGGGATGCTCCGCGTATCACCGGAATTTCTTGTCCGGCTTGCAGGAAGTCCAGGATTTTGCAGGTATTCTCCGTAGCTTTGGCCAAGGAGACATTGCCGTTTACCGTCGTTATTCCCAGCACATCACATGCACCGCTTTTGACAGCCAGCATGATGCCCAGCGCATCATCTACCCCCGTATCCACATCCAAGACGATCTTTTTCATACGCCAACCTCCTTTTTAAAAAAAGCAAGGGTATATACGGTTTCGCTATACCCTTGCTTTTTCGATTCCCCGTGCTTATTGAACGATTTCACGGTTCCAACGGTCAATCCATGCTTTGGATTTCTCGTTGACTGCTTTCATGTCTAGCTTGCGCAATTTGCTGATGGTTTCCTCGCCATAGGTAATGCCCTTGGCTTCTTCGTCAGTCAGGGAAAGCGTCTTGTTTACAGGAGAGTCTACTTTGGCTTTTGCCGCCTTCTCTTGAACTTCCTTGCTCAGCTGGTAGTTGATAAAGTCTTCGGCAAGCTCTTTGTTTTTGCTGCCCTTCACGATATTGACGGTATTCATGACAGCGTATCCGCCTTCTTCAGGAGAGACGAATTTTGCCTCTGGCACAGCAGCCTGGATGTCTTTGAAGTACATTTCCATGATCGGTCCTACTGCAATCTCTTCCTGGGTGAACATATTCACGTACTCAGAGGTTTTGTCGTAGTATTTGACAACTCCGCTGTTGATCTCTTTCATTTTGGCGAAAGCCTGATCCTCATTGAAGCTTTGGTTCCCCGCTACCAGCGAAGCAGCATCCAGGATCATCGGTCCAGTCGTGGAAGTGATGTTCGGCAATGTCAGCTTGCCGGTCAACTCTGGATTCCACAGATCTGCCCAGGATTTGATTTCGGTTTTGACCAGATTCGGATTATAGGCGATGCCGAATTGACCGATGGTATACGCAGGGCCGTAATCTTCCCCGAGGGGAGCTTTGGCGATGTCGTAAATTTCATTCAGGTTGGGAATGCGGCTGCGGTCAATCTTTTCAAACACTCCGGCATCGATTCCTTGTTGCGCATAGTAGTCGGAGAGGTAGATCAAGTCTACAGAAGAACTGCCCTGGCGAATCTTATTCAGGCGTTCGGCGTTGTTTCCGATCTCCAAAACGATCTCGACGTTATGCTCTTTTTCAAATGGCTCATAAATCTCTTTGCGGAAGAAGTCCTCCGAGAAACCCCAAGTGGAGATGACCAATTTGGTTGGCGCTCCTTTTGAAGCTTCGCCATTCTCCCCTGCTGGCTGGGTTTGTTCTCCCCCGCCACAGCCTGCCAGCGCCAGCGAAAGGGCGGAAACGGAAAGTAATGATGTAAAAAGCTTTTTCATGTGATATGACCCCCATTTTTTGGTAAATAAAGAAAAGAAAAGTACCCTTGGTTAGAAAAATTCCTTCTAAACAAGAGCACTTTTCTTCGTAAACAAAGAGAAGCACATCTGTTTGATCGAATACCGGGTCTTTCCTTAAGATGAATCAAAAGAAAAAATCCCAGTCATCCATTCAAAGTATTCTCATTTTCATTTGCATCCGACAAAATGATGTTCGTGATCGCCCACTGAGTTGCTGCGTCATAATCACGCAATACAGCCTCCATCTGCAAGCCCAGTTCTTCTTCCAGACGTTCCCTCAACCTTTTTTTATAGAGAAGGGACATGCGAAAATCTACTTCCAGCTTGAGCGCGGGCGCTTCTCCTTCCAATGCTGCTGAACGGGGTGAACGCCGGTGCTTGGCCTGGAAGGTAATCAGGTTGCCGTCAATCGTTACTCTCAGGAGAGTTGTCCCAAACCCGAACAACTCCTTGGCTATCTCGTTATACAGATGAGATAGCTTTTTTCTGCTTTCGCTATTGTCCTGTATAGTCATGACATCACCTGCAAGATAACTTTTCAGGCTTTTCCACTCCCTCATTATACATATGATAATCATCATTTTCAATAGAATATTCGTATTTTGCTTCTTTTTCTTGGAGGGCCATGCTGTTAATATTCACCTTTTGAAGAAAAGGTTTGACAGATATAAATTCTCCATATATAATCCAACTAACCAAGTGAGAATATAAGTTTTTTCTTCACGCCAATTTCATATCACCAAACATCTCTTATAGAGAGAGGTAGAGGGACTGGCCCAATGAAACCTCGGCAACCTATCCATGCGGATATGGTGCCAATTCCAGCGGAAATCATTCCGGAAGATAAGAGAGGAAGCAGCGACTTTTTTCGTGTTGTCTAGTGACCTCTTCTTTTCAAGAAGAGGTTTTTTGATGTGCAATGTGATGTGCAAAGCAAAAAACCTCTGATCTTTGTGGCTTCATTGTTTCAAATAATATAGACAAAAAGAAAAAGGGGAGAACTACATTGAAAAAGACAGGTTTTTTGCTTTCATCATTTCTGCTCGCTGCCGCATTGCTGACAGGTTGCGGAGCAAAGGAAGAAGCTGCCCCGGCAGGAGCAGCCGCTGAACAGACAAAAGTGAAGGTTGGCGTTACGGCAGGACCGCACGAAGAAATCATGAACAAGGTAAAAGAAGTAGCGCAAGCAAAGGGACTGGAAGTAGAAGTTGTGGTTTTCAATGACTATGTACAGCCAAACCAAGCGCTCGATAAAGGAAACCTGGATGCCAACAGCTTCCAAACCATTCCTTTCCTCGATAAATTCAATGCCGACCACAAGACCAAAATCGTCATAGCAGACAAAACGGTTACCTTTCCGATGGGACTCTACTCCACCAAGCATAAAAATGTAGCGGATGTTCCTGAAGGAGGCGTCGTAGGTATCCAGAACGACCCATCCAACCGCGCTCGCGCTCTGAAGCTATACGAAGCTGCTGGATTGATCAAACTAAAAGAAGGAGTAGGGGATAATGCTACTCCGCAGGATATCATCGAGAATCCGAAAAACCTGGAATTCAAAGAACTGGAAGCCGCTTTCCTGGCACGTTCCCTTGGAAACGTAGAGCTGGCGAGCATCAATACGAACTTCGCCATGTCGGCCGGCTATTCTCCGAAGAAAGATTCGATCTTCTCTGAGACATCTGATTCACCTTATGTGAACGTAATCGCCGTAAACGAACCGAACAAAGATAATCCTGCCATTAAAAAACTGATTGAAGCTTACCGTTCTGAAGAAGTGAAGAAGTTTATTGAGGAACACTTCGATGGAGCTGTCCTCCCGTCCTGGTAATACAGGAAATTCGCACAGCAAGGAGACTGGATAGATGATTCAGCTAACAGAGATCCACAAGACGTACAAGGTGGGAAACAAACAGGTTGAAGCCTTGAAGGGCGTATCACTGAACGTAGAGAAAGGTCAAATTTTCGGAGTGATTGGTTTTAGCGGCGCGGGGAAAAGCACCCTTCTGCGAACGATCAACCTGCTCGAAAAGCCAACAAGCGGCTCAGTAGTCGTCAATGGTCAGGATATGCTGTCGCTGAAGGAAAGCGAGCTTCGCCAGGCGCGCAAGAAGATCGGGATTATCTTCCAACACTTCAATCTGCTTTCTTCCTATAATGTCTATGACAACGTAGCAGAGATTCTGCGCATGAACAAAGTGCCGAAGAATGTCATTGAAAAGAAAGTGAAGGATTTGCTCCGACTCGTCGGCCTGGAAGATAAGGCGAACTCTTATCCCTCCCAGTTGTCCGGGGGTCAGAAGCAGCGCGTCGGGATCGCCCGCGCGCTCGCTACTGATCCGGAAATTCTGCTTTGCGACGAAGCGACTTCAGCGCTCGACCCGCAAACCACCGAATCGATCCTGGATCTGCTGCTGGACATCAATCGCCAGTTCAATCTGACTATCGTCCTGATCACGCACGAGATGCAAGTGATTAAAAAGATTTGCGACCGTGTCGCGATCATGGAGAACGGACAGGTTATCGAACAGGGCTCCGTGCTGGACGTATTCAGCAATCCGCAACAACCGACGACGCGCAACTTTATCAAAACGATTTTCGACGATGAAGTTCCCGCAGAAATTTTGTCCAACATCAAGCCGAGCGGTCCTGCTGCCAAAATCCTTCGCGTCGCTTTTCGCGGTGATGCCGCACTCGATCCCGTCCTGGGCAATCTGTCGGCGCGGTTCCCGGTGACAACCAATCTGCTGTACGGTTCGATCACGTCCATCAAGGGAACTGCGCTGGGCATTCTGCTTTTGCACATCTCCGGCGAAGAGAAGGCCGTACAGGAAGGCATTGAATTCTTGCGACAATCCGTATACAAAGTGGATATCGTGACACGAGAGGAGGCAGCCAGATAATGGACCGTTTAGTCGAGATGATCCCTTTATTTACGAAATCCTTGGAAGAGACCGTCATCATGGTAGGCGTCTCCTTGTTCATCGCTACCGTGATCGGAATTCCTTTGGGCATTTTGCTCGTGGTGACACAGGGCAATCACCTTTTCCCGAACAAGACACTGTTCCACATCCTGAATGTGATCATCAACATCGTACGCTCGCTGCCGTTCATCATCCTGATGGTCGCGATTATTCCCTTTACGGAATTGGTCGTCGGAACCTCGATCGGGATTGAAGGGGCGATCGTGCCATTGATCGTATACACCGCGCCGTACATCGCGCGTCTGATGGAAACAGCTCTGCTGGATGTCGACCGAGGAGTTATCGAAGCGTACCAAGCGATGGGCGCTTCCCGTACGCAAATCATCTTCCGCATCATGCTGCGCGAAGCCAGACCAGGAATCGTCTTGTGCTTGACGATTGCCACTATCGGTCTGATCGGCGCTACCGCGATGGCAGGTGCTGTCGGTGCAGGGGGTCTGGGTGACCTGGCATTGCGTTACGGTTATCAGCAATGGGATATTGAAGTGATGCTGATTACAGTCGTGATTCTGATCATAATGGTTCAGGCCATTCAATCTCTCGGCAACTGGGCAGCGAAAAAATTGAAAAAGAATGCCTAGTATCCTAATTCCAAGCGAAAACCTCTAACCTTGCGTTAGGGGTTTTTTGCTACGGCAAAATTTTCACGAAATGTTTCATTGTCACCACCCATCATATTCGTGTAGACTTATAAGTAAGCTAGACAAACAGAGAGGGGCTACCTGATAGATGAAAAAACTCATCATGATACTGGTTGCGTTTATGCTTGTACTTGCTCCTGCCGGCTTCCAATACGATCATGCCGATGCAAAAGGATACAAGTCGGGCAAAAAATCATTCTCGAATACAACACCAACGAATACACAAACACCTGGCACGACAAATTCCGGTGTGAACTCTCCAACCAATAAGACATCTACGCCATCCAACGCTCCTGCAGCCGCAACAACAAACAAGGCTGGCGGTTTCATGGGCGGCGGCTTTATGAAAGGTCTCATGCTGGGCGGTTTGGCTGGCCTGCTGTTTGGCGGCTTGTTCGGCAGCATGGGCGCTTTGGGTGAAATCCTTGGCCTCATGATCAACTTGCTGGCGGTCCTGGCGATCGTCGTGCTGATCCGTAAAATCATTGTTTATTTCAAAACACAACGCACACAGAAGCAGGAACCAAACCCATGGAAAAAATAATCTTCGCTGAAGAACATCTGATCAACGCCATTTGCATTCATGTGGCGAGTAAAAAACAGATTCAACCCCAGGACGTGGAAGTCGAGCTGATGTGGGATGAGGAATACGGCTTTTCCGCAGAGGTGTACTCCTTGGGCAGAAAGCAGGTTTTCATCGAGATCAATCTGATTGAAGCGATTCGTTACTACCTGGAGACTCAGATGCAGCTCAACCCTTATACGGCCGGCATCGAGCTGGTTCTGGATGAAGAAGAAGGCATCATGGCACACGTCACTTATCGAGGCTAACGATTGATTCCATCATAGAGGCTGTCCCAAAAGGTCATGCAAATGGCCGGGGGACAGCTTTTTTTGATACAATGGAAATACCAACTATTTCGAAAAAAGGTAAAAAGGGTATAACATGCTCAAATTCCTGTTTCAAAAAAGAACCGTTCAAGTCGCCTGCCTGTTGCTTGCCTGGTTTGTTATTCACGTCCTGCTCGTGAGCCTGGACGGGTTTCAAGATGACCTCCAAAAAGTCGATGTAGGCGTCGTATTGGGCAACAAAGTGGAGCTGGACGGGACGCCGTCGGAGAGGTTGCGATACCGTTTGGATAAGGCTGCACAGCTTTATCAAGAAGGGTATTTTCCGTACATTCTGGTCAGTGGCGGAGTCGGCATGGAAGGCTTTGATGAAGCAGAGGTGATGAAGGGTTACCTCGTGCAAAAAGGGATACCGAGCGACAGGATCATCACGGACAATAGGGGCGTAAACACGAGAACGACCGCGCTGAATACCCGAAAAATTCTGGATGACCACGGACTCGAATCGGTCATGGTGATTACGCAGTTTTACCATATCAGTAGGACAAAGCTCGCCTTTGCCCAGGCCGACTTCGCTCCTGTCTATTCGGCGCATGCAGAGTATTTGGAATGGCGGGATCTCTATTCGCTATTCAGAGAATTTTTTGCTTATTATCAATACCTGCTAAAACAATAATGTCCCCTGTCGCAGCTTTCACTGCGAGAGGGGACATCACGATCATGAGGCTTCATCAGCCTACCATTTTACGTTTTTCAGCACTTCGGCCGCCATTTGAGAAGTGGATTCCAGACCGCCGCCGGAAAGGTACCAGTAGTTTGGATCCAGATAGATCACATTTCCGTCTTTAAATGCTTTCGTGCCTTTTACCAGCTCGTTTTCAACCAGTTGCTTGCCTGTCGTATCAGCGGCATTGACAACGCTGCGATCGATGACAAACAGATAGTCAGGGTTTTTCTCTGCTACATACTCATAGGATACGCTTTGTCCATGTGTGGATACTTCGATCTTGTCATCAGCAGGGGCAAAGCCAAACACGTCATGCAGAATACCGAAGCGGGAGCTTGGGCCGTAGGCACTGATTTTGCCTTCGTTCGTCAGGATAATCAATGCTTTTTTATCTTGGGCTGCTGCTGTTTTCTCTTTCAGCTGCTTGATGCTGTCATCGATTTTCGCCAGCTCGGCATTCACTTCAGCTTCTTTGCCAAAGATGGTTCCGAGTGTCTTCATGTTTTCAGTAAAGGATTCCATGTATTTGGTCGTATCGACACCCAAGAAGATGGTTGGCGCGATTTTGTTCAGCTCTTCGTAAGCCTCTTGCTGTCTTCCGGAGATCAGAATGACATCTGGCTTCATGGCATTGATTTTTTCAAAATCAGGCTCTTTCAAGCCACCTGCATTTTTGTATTTGGCATCCTCGTATTTTTTCAGATACGGAGGAATATTGGCTTGCGGTACGCCTGTTACCTCAATACCCAGTCGGTCGAGGGAATCCAATACCCCAAAGTCAAAGACTACGACGTTTTGCGGGTTCTTCTTAATCTTCGCTTCACCCAGTTTATGCTTGATGGTCAGTTCCTCCGCTGCTGGAGCTGCTGCGTTGGTTTGCGGAGCCTCTGTGTTTGTGTTGGCTGCTGGTGCTGGATTTGTCGCTGTATTGGCGGAACCGCATGCAGCTGCAAACACAGCCAGCAATCCCGTCATCAACAGCATGGTCATTTTTTTCTTCACTTCTATCACCTCTAGGGATTTATGAAATTTTTTATTAAAAATTATTGCTGACGCCGAAAACCGTACGCCAACAAAATAATTTTAACTAAGCATAATAGACGCAAATGCGGTTCTCGTCGATGTCCTCGATCTGGATGTCCATATCGTAGACATCTTTCAAAATCTGCGAGTTGATAATCTTGTCTGTCGAACCTTCCTCGATCACCTTGCCGTCTTTCAATGCGACGATATAGTCGGAGTAGCAAGAAGCAAAGTTGATATCATGGATGACGATGACGACGGTCTTGCCCAGCTCATCTACCAGCCGACGAAGCACTTTCATGATCTGGACCGAGTGTTTCATATCCAGGTTGTTCAACGGCTCATCCAAGAGTATGTACTCTGTGTTTTGAGCGATGACCATCGCGATGTAGGCACGTTGTTTTTGTCCGCCACTCAATTGGTCCAGGAACTTGTGCTGGATGTCCTCCAGTTCCATGTAGCGAATGGCCTCATCGACATGCTTCCAATCCTCTTTGGTGAGGTTTCCTTGCGAGTAAGGGAAACGCCCAAAGCTGACCAGCTCCCGAATCGTCAATCGGATCGAAATGTGATTCGATTGTTTCAGAATGGAGATCTTTTTCGCCAGCTCCTGACTCTTGGTTTTGCTGATCTCCTGTCCCTCCAACAGAATCTCACCCTGATCCTTCGTCAACAGCCGGCTGATCATGGACAGCAGGGTACTTTTCCCCGCACCATTCGGCCCGATGAAGGACGTGATTTTTCCCTTGGCAATCTTCAGGGAAACATCTTCCACGACGTATTTGTTGCTGTAGCGTTTTGAGACATTTCTTACTTCTATCATGCCTTATTCTCCTTTAGCAGAAGATAAATGAAGTAAACCCCGCCGATGAAGTTGACAATGACGCTGATGGTCGTCGAGAACGTAAAGACTCTCTCGACAATCAAGAGTCCGCCTACCAATGCGATTATGCTGATCAACGAAGCGCCGAAAAGCAAGTAAGAGTGCCGGTAGGTCTTCATAAACTGGTAGGCGACGTTGGCGACGAGCAGTCCCAGGAAGGTGATCGGCCCTACCAACGCGGTGGCAATCGATACGAGAATCGCGATGACAATCAACAGGCGCTTCACAACGTAGTCGTAATCGACTCCCAGATTGATCGCGTCATCCCGCCCCAGTGACAATACATCCAAATACTTCAGGAATGGCCTGAGGTACAAGATGATTCCGAGGACTAACACACAACTGATAACCAGCAAATCGGTGTTCACATTGTTGAAGCTGGCAAACATTCTGTCCTGCAAGATCATAAATTCATTGGGATCGATCAGCACCTGCAAGAACGACGCGAGACTGTTGAACAACGTTCCGAAGATGAGCCCGATCAATAGCAGGAAGTAGATGTTCCTTCCCTCTCGCTTGAACAGCACCTTGTAGAGGAGTGCTGCGAAGAGGATCATCAGCCCCACCGAGAGAACGAAGTTGAGGTTTTTATCCATCGCCGTCTTGCTCGCCGAGCCCAGGAAAAAGATTACGAAGGTCTGGATAAACATGTAGAGCGAGTCCAGTCCGATAATGCTCGGCGTCAAAATTCGGTTGTTGGTAATGGTTTGAAAGATAACGGTAGAGATCGCGATGACGCTTCCGGTAAGAATGATCGCCAGGATCTTCTTAAATCGTCTAGGCAGGACATAGTCCCAGTTGCCGCCAGCATCGATCAGCATAAAGATGGCGATCAGGACAATGGCAACGAGTGCGAGAACTCCGATTTTCGTTTTCATTGCTTTCATTGTTCATAGGCCCTTCTTCTCATAAGTAAGAAAATGAAAATTCCGCTGCCGATGACGCCTACCATCAAGCCAATCGAGATTTCGTATGGAAAAATGATCAGGCGGCCCAGAATGTCACAGAACAGGACAAAGACGGCTCCGAGCAAAGCGGTATGCACAAGGCTCTTTTTCAGGTTGTCTCCCAGGTAGAGTGTGACGATGTTCGGGATGATCAACCCGAGAAACGGAATCGTTCCTACCGTGAGAATCACCACGGAGGTGACCATCGCTACAATCGTCAATCCGATATTGACAACCTGCTTGTAATTGAGCCCCAGGTTGATGGAAAACTCTTCACCCATGCCGGCAATCGTGAATCTGTTGGCAAACAGATAGGCAATGATGACGAGCGGGATGCTGATGTACAGGATTTCGTAGTTGCCTTTCAAGATCGAAGAGAAATCTCCGTGCAGCCATGAACCGATATTCTGGAGCAGATCGTACTTGTAGGCAAAGAACGTCGTAATCGAGCCTACGATATTTCCAAACATCAACCCCACCAAGGGAATGAAAATGGTGTCCTTGAACTTTACGCGATCCAGAATCTTCATGAAGATATACGTTCCCAGCAGCGCAAAAACGAAAGCAACAAGCAAACGAAGCAGCGGTGGAGCGTCCGTGAACAGCATCATGGCGACCAGGATCCCGAAACGCGCCGAGTCCTCCGTCCCCGCAGTCGTCGGAGAGACGAACTTGTTGCGCGTAAGCTGCTGCATGATCAGACCTGCAATACTCATGCTGATCCCGGCAATGATAATGCTGACTAACCGCGGAATGCGACTGATCCACAAGATTTGCGTGGACTCTTCTGTCAAGTCAAACAAGTCCAGCGGCGATATGTCCTTGACCCCGATAAACAGGGAGACAAAGGATAATAGGATAAGCGTTACAAGCAGGTATCTAAGCTTCATAGTTCTTCCCCGAAATTCCACGGTATTTTGGATATGCTCCCCATTAATAAAGAGATTCATTATCAGTAATAGCGATATTCATTCTCAATTAAGATCTTACAGTAGTTATATTAGCACTTTCAAATAAGATGTTAAAGTCTTTTTTTCGAGTCCAGCCCATTTCGTCGCGAATCATCATGAAAACAGCCACTACCAGCTTGGAGCAGTGGCTGTTTTCGTGTTCTCTTTATTCTCCCGATTGGGGCGCTATATTCGACGCTTCCGGTGCTTGCTCCGGCAACGCTGGCTGCATCAAAACGGGTTCAATCTTCGGGTCCACCATCAGCTTGTACACGGGTACGAATTCCACATGCTGCGGCACCCTGACTCGTGCCGGCTCATGTGAACCGCCATCAGCAGGAAGCGTCCCCTGCTGCAAATACAGATAGCCGCCTACTGACCCAGCCGCCACCAGCACGATCAAGCCCGTCACGACTGTGCCTTTTTTACGAAAAAACTTGACTAGCGGATGTGTCGTTTCGCTTCGCACTTCGTCCAACAGCTTTCGGAAGTCGGCATTGCGTATCGCATACCAGCGCTTGCGCCATTCCTTCTGACGCAGCCGCTGCCCCCTCTCTTCCGCAAAAAACGATTTGAGCGCGTGGCGGAACGCCGGCTCCAGCTGTTTGCCCGTAAAAAACATCCGTTGCGTCATCGCCCATTGCAGAAAAGCGTGAACCGCATCGTCGCCCCCGCCTTTTTCGACGTAGGCAATCATCTCCGCATAGCGGAAAGCGGCCTGCTGGCTCTCATCAGCTACATGGAAAATCAACGCGACCTTTGCGAAGCTCTCTTCCCGCAGAGGGATGACCAGCATGTTTTGAAGCAGCTTTTGCTGGCTCTCAATGTCATTGCCGTCCCATTTGCGGAAAAACTCCTCTGGTCCCGGGATCTCCGATAACTCTCCCAGCGACGCCACATTCATCATCATGTCCAGCTTGTTGCGCGCTTCCAGATCGAGCCCATCAAAAAAGGTTTGCGGCTTGTCTTCCAGCAACGACAAAATCTGATCGAAATCTTTTTGGGACAAGGTATCCAGAGCAACCTTCTTCAACAGCGTCTTGTCAACCTCATCCAAAAGCTCCTCCGCGTAGCTGGGGGAACCGGCAAAGTTGTCAAAGAAATGGTGGATCTGCATCGCTGCATCCAGCCTTTTCCGTTCCTCGATCATCAGACCGATCAGCTTCGGTATGGTAGTCGTGGCGAAGAAAGGATGCCGAATCGCCAGAGGGGCGTTCTTTGCCCAAAATTCGATTTCCTTGAGCATCTGCGTGATCGTAGCGACTGCCTTCAGCCGCTCTACCAGATATTCCTCGAACAACGGCTTGGCCAGCACTTTGTAGCCCAGCACCTGCCGCATCAGCGCGTGAAACAGATCACGGTATCCGCTCACATGCTGATATACCTCTGCGACATAGCTGGTCTTTTGAAGATTCTTGCCCTTGGACAGCACATCGATCACATACTGGACCTTCTCGGCTTTCTCAACCTCGTTGCGGGCGACAGCAAAGGAGTCAGCGACCTGCTTGACCACTTCGAGCTCGGGCCAAATCTGCTGGGAGAGCGCTTTGGATTCCAACAAAAACAATGCACGCATGAGTTCGTGCAAACGATCCTTCTTGAGGAGTTGAGCTTGGCGCAGATAGTGGTTGAGCACCTGCCAGATCGCAGGACGATTGCTCTCATAGACCGACATGCGACCTTTTTCGATTTGATAGAGAGCGCATAACTGGTAGTACGTCACAAGACTTAATCCGGTCTGGCGATCCGCTCCCTGCAGCACCTCCTCGCAAAACTCATGAAACGATGCGAGAATGCGAGAGTCCTGCAAAAACTCCCAGGCAAAATCGAGATACTCATGCTTTCCTTCCGTCAGCTCTGTGTTGAGCAAACGCTGGCTGGCAAAGTCAAAGAGAAAATCCTTGTCGTTTTGCCCGTTTCCAGGCCGGATGCTGCCCGCTTCCACGAACATCAGATGGATGTGCTTTTTGCTCTGCGGCTCATCGCTGTATGTAAGAAACCCAAAATGCCTGCGCATCTCATAGGGCAGGCAGGTATAGAGGATTTCCAGGAGTTGATGGGCCTGCGCGGTAGATTCGGCTATATCGCCCGGCAAACTGATAAAAACCTTCTTTTTCCCCGAAAGCGAGAGCATGATGGCATGCAGCAATTGCTTGAATACCGTTTGATCGATTCCCAGCCGTTGCAGGACCTGCCGTCTGTCCTGCCCTGTCGTTCCTTGCTTGTAGGGAAGCTCGTCCAGACCTGGCAATTCCTTGCCTTTTGCTTCGTCATGCTGCTTTTGAAAGGATTCGACGCCAAAGATCCGCGCCGGTTCCCGGATAAACGCATCGCTGAGCTGAGCCGGGATCACGTAATTATGGCTGAAGAACGTATTGCGCTGCCCGGTAAAATCGGCGCCGACAAACACGCTTTGTCCAAGCACCAGCTCCCCCGTCTCCGCGCGAAAACAGACAAGCGCTTTGGGATAGCGGGATACATCCGCTTCTGATCGCTCTTGCAATTGTCGGGGTGCCTGATAGACACAGAACGGATGGAGCGTCTTTTTGATGAATTGATTGTCCAGCCCAGGTGATTTGGCGACGGTATCATAGCCTTCATTGGCCCGAAAGATCCCTTGGCGCCCACGGGTGTAATACTGCTGCAAGATGAGCGGCCGACTCACTAACGCTCCCTCCCCTCGATGTAGTCAAGCTGATGCAGGAGCCAGATGAACGGTTCGTCTACGCGCATCGGAGTGACGACACCGCTGACCTTCTGGTTGACTGGATTGCTGCCCAGGGCCGATACGGCAAAATAGGCCACGTTGGTAAAGTACACCTCAAGCGCATCCTTGAACGGGCGGTCCACCTTCTCGATAAAACGGCTGACCTCGCCATTGATATTTTCAAATTCGGCTGTGTTCAGGTACTGCTGGTGCACGAAGTTGCGGAAGATGTTGCTGTTGGGCTTGATATAGGTCCCTTCCTCTTCCTTGATCGCATGAAGCATGTCGCTCTTCGTCAGGACGACTGCTGTCGGGATATGGGTCTTGCTGCTCTCCTGATAGCCGATAAAGTTCTCGAACAAGGTAATGACGACCTCACGCGGCTCGTCGTAACGGGCGGTAAATTCCCCCGGCTCGTCGCCTGCCTGCAGCAGAAAACGGTCTCGAATCGTCTTGATCTGCAACGGATCGACGAGGAACAAAATCCCCGACGAATTCTTCACATGTGCGGCGTACAGCTCCAGGTATTCCCGGTCGACCATCCCCTCGCCGGCCACATCGAAAAACACCAGAATCAACGGCGCTTTCTCGCTGTCCTTGAAGATAAATTGGAAGATAAACGGCTCCTGCCGCTTCTCTTTTTGCGTGGAATCCAGCAGCTGGCCGCGCTCAAACAGCGGCGCTTCGTACTGCTCGCGGAATTTCCGGCTGATCTGGGCATTGAGCGGCATGCAGGCTGCATCGAAATGGTTCGCTGTCGTATTCTGCAGGGTGTGGATCAACGAAGTCATATAGACCGACTTGCCGACCTGCGACGCCCCTACGATCGAAATGATGTTGCTCGGCGCCTTTCCTGCCGTGATCGGTAGCTCATTGTGGCATTTTGGACAGAGCCTGCGCTTGGAGACGACGCCGTACCGGTCCGTGACCCCGATCAGCACCTGATCCACATACAGGTGATTTTCCTCCGGGATCGATTCGGGATCAATCACCGCTTCGATCTCCTCGATGGCATCCAGCCCAAATTTGTCGCGGTAGGCGTTCAGCAGATGGTCTTCCTGCAGGGCGTAGTCCTCGTCGTCGGGACGGTAATGGGCCGCCCGAAAGACGACTTCATCCGGCCCGAATTTGGAAAAGCAAAACGGACAGACGATATCATAAAAAGGAAGTCTTTCCTTTACTGGCTGTTTCTTCTCAAACATGTTCTTCAAAAAGGTAAACATGCTCTCCCCTCCTATTCGGGAATCAGTTCGTAACGTTCCCCGTATTTTTTGCCGTCCGTAAAAAAGAGGCGGATGACATCCTTCTTGCGGACCTCGATCTCCGGCAAAAGGTTTACGCCTGCTTCAAGATCGCGGATAAAAGCGTATTGCGTGCCGTCATCCTTGTGAATGGGAGGGGAACCTTCTTTTTTCACGTAGCAGAGGACATCCTTGGCGAGCGGAATCTCGGTAAAAATGCGAATTTGCAGCGTATCATAAGCACCGAACCACTTTCTTTTGCGGATCAGCGAGTATCGGATCTTCGCTTTTCCGGTGCTGATGTGAATGATGTGCGCATCCGAGTCCGGAACGAGCAAGATTGGCTTGCCCTTTTCCAGGCGGCAAGGGAAAATGCGGTACGTGTATTGGCCTATGCCCTCGCTCGTCTCCCGCAGTCCCTTGTGCACCTTGTATTCCTCTCGCGTATACAGCTTCAATTGTTTTTCAGTGATTTGCTCGATCGAAAATGGCGCATCCATCGGAGCTTTGTGCACGTACACGCATGGCACCTCTTCAGCCCAGTGCCAATTGATGACGTACTCCTCTCCCTGACGATGACAGACGACATCCTTGATCAGCACATCCGAAGTCGTTTCATGATTGATCATGACGCATCATGCTCCCACTCTACAGATCAAACCGCTTGCTGCTTGCTTTTCCGTCCCCGCTATGGACCGGCAGAGCCTTGCTGCGCGACAGGCGTCTTTGGAAGGACGATGGCTCTGTACCGATGGTCACCGGGATCAAGAGGGTAAAGAGAGTCAAGACGACAGCCAGTAGCAGCGCTGCCAACAGATGCAGCAGCATCGCCGGCAAATCTCCCCCGATAAATCCCGCCTCCAGCACGAGACCTGCCAATAGACCGGATACAAACCCGCCAATCGTAAAGCTTTTCGCCAGATGGCGATTATCAAAAATCAGTCCCAATGCCAAGCCCAGCAGTGTGCCGATGACGATCAGGCTTACGACGCGCAGGACGGCGTAAAGGGTGCTGCCCTCCGTCGCATCGCTGCGCGGGGAGACCAATGTGCGCTCATGCCGCGTCAGCTCGATAATTTGTCCGAATGCCCCGGTGATCTGATCCGCGTGAGCCACGTCAAAATACGTGCCGCCTGTAGCGCTGGAGATTTGCTGCAGAAGCTGCGTCCCATCCGCATCAATCGCGCTCATCCCAACAGTATGGATAACGACATTCGCCTGCTTGTAAGGCGCAAGCGCTCGGTCCAAATCAACGCGGCTGTAGCCGTCGGACATCAGGACCACCGTGCTGTTCGCCAGCTTTTGCGAGGCTTGCAGATGATCAAGTGCCGTCTGCAAGGCTTTGTCGATATCCGTTCCGCCGCCGTTCATGCCGGTTTGCTCCCGCAACTTCTGCACAACCTGATCCTTGACGGCCTGCCCGTTGATTTGGGTCAGCGGCTGGACCACTTCTGTGCTGTCGTTAAAGGAAATGACCGCTACATTTGTCCCGTCCTCCATTTTCTGCACCATGTCGGCAGCAGCCGGGAAAAGGCGGCTGTCCGGATCAGACCGATTCATGCTGCCGGAGGTATCCAGAAGCATGACGATATTATTGGAGCTGCTCGCACTCTGAAAGGTGGAGCCGTAGGCAAACTGCAGCAGCATGGCCACGACGCCGATCAGCAGAAAGGTGCTGGGCACGAGCATTTTCCAGGAAGCGCCGACATAACGCTGCTTCCAGCCTGAACCGTTGAGCTTGGGCGAAATCATCTCCGCGACCAGGCACATCAATCCTACAAAAAGAGCGTATTGTCCAAAATAAAGTCCCATGAGCAGCCACGTCGGCCACTCCCCGGAAAAGCTCGCAAGCAGCACTTCTCCTACTGCAAAACCAATGCCTCCACCCACCAGGCTGCATAATACCATGAGCAGATTAATCCTTCTTTGTCTCATGTCGATTCATCCTTTCCTCGGCGGCAAATGAAAAACCGTTTTCCAGGTAGGAGGTATGGTACTTCTTGTTGTTGCGATAGTACATCAGGTCCTCGATGCCAAATCCCCCCATCAGGTTGAGCTTCTCGATGCCGCTCTTTCTATCCTCGTGGATGCATCCCTGCTTATAGGTTCGATTCCCTTCGTCCAGTCGCAATACGTACTGTACGAAGTCATTGCTGGTGTCGGCAAACAGGTATTTTTCCTCGTAGCGATGTTTTTGAAGAAAATGGAAAACCTCGATATGGACCGAAGCTCTCTCCTCCAAGGCAAATGCGAGATCCCGGAACAGGTCGTCACGGGTCAGCACTGTGCGATTCTCGTACGCTGCCGCTACATTGGCCCTCGCCAACAGCTCGGCGTCGAACGAGAGAGCAAAGGCTGGACGAGGCAAAATCTCCGAACGGCAAAAACGGCAAAGCCGCTCGATCAATCCAGCCACGCCATTGTACAATTGCAGCGAATCGGTCCCGATATAGCGGGATTCCAGATAAAAGTCAGCGCCCCGCTGCGCCTCCATCGCCTGGATCGCCTCGCGAACCAAGGAAGAGTAATAGTCCTCGATGTTTTTGCCCAGGTAGTCGGCTGCCTCACGGATGCTTCGCCGTGCATGCTCGTGCAGTTGCTGCTGCAGCTCCTCCAGTTGTTCGATCTGCCTGCCGAGCTGACGGTGGATCTCCCCTACCTGCCGCTCCCGTTCCTGCAGAATGCGCAGAATGATTTCCCCCTCGAGGATCTCGAGCTTTTTGCCATACACGAGGTCAAGGAGGTGGCGGACCAACGCTCTCACCCGCTCCTTGTCCCGTGTGAAAAGACCCCCGACGCGAAGCTCCTGGCGGTCTACTCGCTGCTGATAAATTTCTTCCAGCTCTGCTCGCGCCAGCTCCAGCTCCCTGCTCGTTTCCCGGATGCCCAGCCGTATTTCATTCAGCAGATGTCCGACACTGCTCTGCTCCGAGGTAATCTGATAGGCTGCGTACAGACCGTACCGCGGATCGGCGATCAACTCTTCCTGAATGATCGAAGCCAGGCTCTCCTCCTGCAACAAATCCTCCAGGCGATGGAAGACAGGACGGACCAGATTCGTCTCAAAAAAAGCTTGGCTGCTGCCCTCGAACAAGGCTTTTTCCGCTTCCCGCAGATTCATCCGGCTGAGCTCCTTGAAGCTGACGCCGGAGGTCATAAGCCCGCCCATCTCATCAAGCTTGCTTTCCTCTGAAAAAACCGCCCGCAGCTGTCTTTGCAAATCATGCGACATCAGTCCAAGCCGCTCTCGTACGCTCGCCTTGTCGGGCAGCGCTCCCCTTTTGAGTCGATCCCAATAGAGGTCAAATACGGCAGCCAGCACGGTCAGGGCAATCGCATGGGTCGGACGCTTGACCTTGGACAAGCCGGCAGAAGCGAATGCTGCCTCCACCCGGCTCCCGGTGATGTTGCGAATAAACTGGAATTTGCTGAAGCTGTCGCTGCTGTTTGGTTCCGCCCCTTTGTTATGCAGCAGGACGAGATGGCTGATCAACTCGTCATTCTCCTGCATGCCCGCCTCGAGAAACATCCCTTGCTCGTTTTTGTCGCTCAAGAGATAGACGATGGAAAAGAGCGGCGCATGCTCATGCTCGACCGGCAGCTTGACCAAATCTCCAGTCACCAGCAGATCCGCACGGTAGCTGTAGTCTTGGCGCTGGTACTGATTCACTTCCTCCAGAAAACTGACACTCAACGCAGCCGAAAAGCCAAATTCCTCCCCCGGCTGCTTCTCTTGCAGCAAAATGTACAAATCGACGGATACATGCTTGAACAGTTCCGCCAGATAGCTTTTCAACACCAGGGTCAGCTCCGGCAACAAGACGTTGGCGGGGTCATCTGCGCGTGTCACGACAGCGAGGTTTACCTGCTGAAGCGTGGCGAAGCGTTTGCCCATTTCCGCCACCCGCATGCTCGCCTGTTTCATCACCTTGTTTAGCGTCATCAGCATGGATTCATCCTCTGAAAAGCGCTCGTATAGCGATGGGCGCAGCTTGCGCTTGTTTCCATCTGACTCGGGAAGGCGTATTCCCTCCACCAGCGGATGCTCCCAGGTCTCTTTTTCATAGGCATGGATGTAGAGGACACCGTCGCTGTTTGGCCATTTTCGTTCATTCATCCGGCAGACAGCCTGGAGCGACTCCAGGCTTTTGTCTCCCAGGAAGAGAAAAAGCACGGGGTTCTGAATGCCCCGCTGACCAAAGCCGCTCTCCGCTTGTCTTTCCATGTCGGTCACGTATTCGGTTGCGAATTGCTCCAGCCATTCCCTCATGCTTTCTCCCGCCATTCTGTAGATAAAATGCGTTTTTGCTTATTGAAGTGTTTTGCGCATGTCGTTTACTTTGGACCAAACCTTTTTATAGAAGTCGAACATTTCCTGTCCGTTTACGTATTCGTCACGGTCGTATTCGAGTTCGCTCTTCACAGCCTGGAAGGCAGCTGCGATCTCGTCCAGACGCTGGATCAGCGCTGTGGTATCCTCAGCCGATGTCATTTGATCGCTGCGCTTGGCTGCTTTGCGCTGCAGCGTCGCCATTTTTTTGTGATCGAGGCTGCGGAACTGCTGGTACACGGCATACTCGACGTGTTTGTTCACCTTCATCAGGTTGAGCAAAGGCTCCCAAGCCTCTTCTTCCTCATCCCGGTCATAGACGAACAGCGCGCCTTTTTTGCTGATCGTACCCGTATAAAGCGCTTCGATGTAGCGAGTGAGCAGCTCTTCTTCGCCCTGCATGGCGTTTACGATTTGCTCCAGCTCCTGGATTTTGCTCTCGATTGCTTCGTATTTGCGCACCTCGTTTTGCATGAGGCGGATCAGCTCTGGGTAGCGAATCAGATTTTCCTTCGCCATCTCTTCGTTGATGCTGCCGAAGATATCGCGTTGGAAGTCTTGCGGCAAGCCGTCTTTCATATGTCCCTTCAGCTCAGCCAGCAAGCGCTTGATCTCGCCGGGACTCATTTTGGAGGTGTCCGCTGCCGGCAGTTCGAACGGCTTAGTCACGATGCATTCGTAGCGGCTGCTCGTTTGGCTGTCCTGCCCCTTTTCGCGGATGCTGCCAAAGCGCACGGCCTTGTCGAACAGCTGGCGAATGCTGGCATTGTATTCCTTGATCCGGGCGTTCTGGTACGTGTCGCCCCAGGATTTTTCCGGAATCGGCGAAGGCAGGTAGGTCCAGTTGTTCTTCTCCGTCTGCACGAGGTGACGGCCGATCCCTTCCCGATCCAGAATCGTGCGCTCGTAGCTTTCCTCGTATACCTTGAGCGGCGTATAGACGAAGAGCGGAATCCCGTTTTTCGTATTCAGCCAGAAAATGCGGTTTTTGACCTCGCTTTCTTTCACTGTAAAGCGAGACCCGCTGATGGCGGTATCCTGGTAGTTGCGAATCCCCTTGAGAATCGACGGCGCTTTCAGCGGCACCGATACGAAGCCCCAGGAAGGGAAGTGCATGTTGCCAAGATTGTTGCTCAGGTGGAAGACCGGAATCGCTTCTTCGTCCAGCTTGCTGGCAATCTTGCGCTCGACGATGCGATCCAGCGTTTCGTCCTGTCCGTATTTGATGACGAGGAACTCTTCCATGGATTTGGTGATCAGCTCGCCGAATTTCTCCGAGAGGAAATCGGAAATCGAAGTGACGATGTCCAGTTCCTGCTCCTTCACCCACTGATCCGAATGCTTCAACAGCTCGCTGGTGAAATCGCGGATCAGGTCGTCGGCGTCTTTTTGTTCCAGGATATTGCCGATCACCTTGGAGACGTCCGGCACGCTGACGATGTTCCAGTAGTATGTTTTGTTTCCGGTGCGATCCATCTCTTCTTCCGCATTGACCAGGATGTCGCCGTTCTTGTCAAAGATCTGGTTCAAGGCGTTCAGGATCTCGGTAAAGACGCTGTAGATGCGATTGTTTTCTTCATTTAACAGGCGGTGCAGTTCTTCGTAGAACTCGATCATCTGCTCCAGCTTCTCCTGGTCGGCCAAAAGCTGGTATTCGTTGATCTTTGCTTCGATATAGCTGTTTTTCTTTTTCTCTTTGGAGATAAACGCGCTGCGTGCGTCTCCCAGCTTTTCTATGGCAGTCTCGCGCGCACCCTCGATCTCGCGCGGGAAGCTCTCCAGATTGGCTTTCAGGCTTTCTACGTAGGACAGGATCATCTTCATCAGACAGAAGCCTTTGTCCGAGTGGATCAGACGGGATGCGTAAAAAGGTCCCTGCTGCGGATGCAGGAAGACGCGCGTAATCATCTCGCGGAACGTCTCCATCATCTCACCCGGCGTCTGCTTTTTGCACTTGATGTATTCCTCGCGGGCTTTTGCCAGATAGCCTTGCTCCAGCTCGTGATCAATGCTGACTACCTGCTGGCTGATCACGTTGCTGTAGTTCAGCCGCTCGCTGTTTTCATAGCCCGGGAGCGGTTCCGGCACACGCGACTCGAATTTCTTGGCGATGGAGTCGATGTCGATACCCAGCTTGCGGGCGAATTTCTCCGCGTCCTCCTGGGTAGGAGCAACCGCGAACATTTTCTCCATCTTTTTAAACAGGCGGTATGCCAGATATGTGGTCATCTCTTCGATCGGCAGGACCGCGGAGGAAGCGCCGATCACGTTGTACTGATAGTTCGCCGCATACGCCTTTGGCATCTGGTTGATGTTGGTGCGGATGTTGCTGATGTAGTCGTGAATCGCGAACTCTTCACCGGAGCGCTTTTCCTCGCTCGCCATGAAGTTCGTGATGTTCTCTGCCGTCACGTTCATGCAGTAGTCATAGGCATTCTCCAGCGCCTTGCCTTCCAGGTTGGTCGCGGAGATCAAGTGGCAGAGGTTGAATGGCGGCATTGGCGATTGCACGTTCAGCACATTGCCGTACTGCTGCTTGAAGCGCTCCATGCGCTCGTCGGCGTTCATCCAGTAGTCCAGCTCTTTGAGCGCCGCATAGCCGTTTTTCATGATGTAGTCGCGGGTATGGGAGCTCAGGCTCTTGTTGGACAGATTGACGTCAGGCGTGAAGAGATAGCCCAGCATGTTGACCTTGTCTACGCCGCCGCTGCCGAAGTCGCGTTCCAAAATTCCCCGAACGATATACGCGATGTCGAGGAAGCAGCCGCTTCCCGTCCCTCCGGAAAGTCCGCTCAAGAGGAAGACTGTCAGCTTTTTGTTCGTGCCTTCGGTCAGCATTTTGATTTTCTTCTCAATCGTCTGGACAACTTGCGTGATTTTGGTAAACAGCAGCAGGCGGCCTGCCTGGCGCACACCGGATGCCCCGCTGATTCCGTCAGTAATCGTCAGCTCCGGAGAGAGCCAATCCGTGATGTACGGCTCCAAGATGCTGCGGTTTTGCAGGACACCGCCGATCTCCGGATTGGAGAGCAGGACGAATTCGGTGACGGGATCCAGGCCGATGCCTTTGTATTTTTTGTTGCGGTCGTGCTCGTTGGTCTCAAACGCGATGAATTCGATATTGTCCGGTTTCTCTTTGCGCTTCTTCGATAGCGGATCGACCGGCAGCTTGAAGCGTCGGTTTACTTGATATTTCAAACGGAGCAGGGCATCAATCCCTGTACCGCCCAATCCGATTACCAGCATGGGGTTGTCGATGGTATCGACACGAATCTTGTCGCTGACGATCCCCCCGCCCAATGATACATCCAATTGCTGAATATGTTCTCTTACGACTGCTTTCATACTCGTTTCCCCCCTAGACGATGTAGTCTACAAATACGGATTTATTCACGCTCGACAGAGAAATCTTGATCCTGTCATTTTTCTTCAATTCCTTGCCCTGACTGACATCCAGCACTCTGCCGCCTTTTTCAATCCGGCATGTAGAGCGGTTTTCGATGATCAGCGTGTCGTTTTTGCCGGGAAGGAACACCACTTTCTCGGTCTCCTGAAATTCCGGAGCCAACTGCAAAAGCTGGTGCAGCTTGACCTTGCCTTTGAATGCATTCAGCTTTTTGTATTGCGGGTTTGATTTATCCCCGGTGTCCTCGTCGACAATCTCAATGGCAATCTGTCCAATAAAGCCTTTATTTGCTTTGCGCCATACGGTCAGCAAATAGAAGGCCAATGCAGCCAAGAGGATCACACCGAGAGCCACGATGACGACTGTGAGCCATGGGAACGGCTCTTCAGGCGCTGTATTCTCGCCTGCCGGCGGCGGTGTCGGAGTGGCTGTGCCGCTGCCTGCTGCCGATGCGTCAATGGTCAATGGCTGTGTCTCGCGATAAAAGCTGCTGTCCTCTGCCTTAACACTGATCTCGTACTTGTGATCGGCCGGAATCGTAAAGCTACCTTCAAAACCGCTGCCGGTATTGGTAATGGCTACTTCACTCGTTTTCTGGTCGGTGAGATCATGGACCAGCAGGGTAGCCTTCATCTGGCTGTACAGATCCGGGCTTGCTACCTTCTGTCCATTGCTGACCAGAGCTGCTTTTACAGGGATGACGTCCCCTGCTTGATACGTCTTGCTTGCGACCGGCTCCATCTCCAACTGCAGCTCGTAGTTGAAGATCATGTTGATGTCGATTTTATCCTGCGGCACCCCTTTTACCTGCAGCTTCCACTCGCCTTGCTGCGGCTTGACGATTTTGAGCATCGTATACGCCGATGAGCGGGAGAGTCGGACCTGATCGGAAGGGATATGTACTTCCTTGCCCGAAGGATCAAACAATTTTACTTCTACTGCCTTTTGCGACATGATCGAAATGTTGGCTTCCATCACATTGGCATTGGGGATGGAGATCGCTACGTCTTGCGTCTGGCCGTTGGACGTAAAATTGGTGATCGGAACTACTTTCAGCTTCAGATGGTTGGCAAAAATCTCGCTCAGGATCTGCGGCAATTTGTCGGCTGTGCTCGTCTCGAAGAATTTGCCGTTGGTCTCCTTCGCGATTTTCTCCAGCGTCGTACGGTTCAATTGTCCATCGGCGTTGAGTCCGATCGTATAGATGGGATACCCTTTGCTTTGCGCTTCCTTTATAGAAGCTTGCAATTCCTGATCGGACATCGCCTGTGTGCGCCCAGACGCTGCATTCAGATAGTTGTTTCCGTCCGCCAGAAGGACGATGATCGGGGAGTTGGAAGGATCACGTCCGGCGTCCAAAATTTTGACCGCCTCTTTTACGCCGACTGCAATATCGGTGTACGCCCCTTTTTGCAGGCTGTCGATAAACGCCTTGATTTCGTTCTTGTCTTGCTCGGAATTGACCTGGATCATGGCCTTTTCCCGTTCGATTTTATCCGTATAAGAGATAATTCCGATTTTGTTCGCTTGAATCGACGTCATATCGACGAACATCTTCATGGCTTCGTTGCTTACTTTGTTTTTATCGCTTTGGTTCATGGAGGTACTGACATCCACAACCAACACCGCATCCATGTTGCTTCCGCTGGTCCCGGCAAAAGCCAGATTCGCGCCTGTCATTACTGAACCCAGCAGAAGCGCCACACAAAGCAGGTTTCGAAGCAGCTTTTCGAATCGCATCACCATCTGTGAAACCCCTCCACTGTTCTAAGATTGTTGCAAATAGAGGTACATTATGACAATATTACCACTATATTGAGAAGTGCTAGTAGAAAAAATGCTATTTTTGCCTCCCTATTACGTATTACGATATGGGTAGGCCTTTTGTTGCAAAATTCGACAAGAAGATGAGGGAGGAAATTTATGCTAACCTACTTTCTTCTGTCTGCCGCTGTGCTGCTGCTTGTTTTCCGCTTTCTCAAACTTCTGAAATGGAAGCGGCTGAATATCACTGAAAACCAAATGGATCAACATCTTCTCGACCTGTTGAACAGGAAGAAGGAACTACCATGAAAAAGCGAGTTGGCGTTCAATTTCGGAAAATGCAGAAGACCGCTCACGTCTACGAGCGTTTGCAAACCTGCACGCGCTGCCATACGTATCACGTCCTCTGGGATACGCATTGCAGTGAGTGCGGCCGCGAATACCAGCCGATCCGTGAGGTTGCAGCAAAGGTAACACGACGGTATGTACAGACTCGCTTCCTTTTATTAGGGCTTTTTGTTTTGTTGGCCATTCTCTGCGCAGATACGCTGACACAGCTTGCTGTCGGCTGCGCCGGTGGCATTCTCGTGTTTGTGTGCTTTTTTGTGATGCAGAGAAAATTCGGGGCATATGAACGAGACGTGGACTTTTTGCGCTATCTGACGCAGGAGACCGAAACCATCAAAAAGTCGCTCCTCTTGCACCAGGAAGAGATCGGCTTTGACGTCAAGGAAGAACGCATCAAGGATGCTTATGAAAAGATTCGGGAAGTGGGGCAATTCCTGCACTCCGATACGATCAAGCTGCGCAAAATCATGTATCTGAATCACTTCGTTTTGCGCAAAGACATGGAGCTTGAGCTGGAGTCGCTGCTCCCCACTACGTATGACAAGGATTTCGTCGAGTATCTGCGGGAAGTAGTCAAGGTGCAGCCGCAGTTGGTCAAACGCTCCGTACTGGATTATGTCAATCGGTATAAAAGCAAGATTCTGCTGCATGAAAACGGCGAGCAGCTCATCGGCCAGATAGCGGGCGCTGCCTTGCGGATGAGTGCCTATGTAGCCGAGTATCAGGAGCTGATTATCGAATACATCGACTATCTGCCCCGGGAGCGCTTGCTTCGTCTGGCGAGAATGATCAGCCGCCATCATCACGAAGGAGGTTGGGAACGCCTGGAGGAAGCCGTCAAGCGGAGGATTGAGACGCATCATTCCTTCGATCCTGACTTCCACGGCGTTTTGTGAAGGAGGACCCCGCTATGAAGCTTTTCTCTCCCTACCAAAGATCGTTCTGGGTCCGAAACATCCTGCTTGTACTCGTAATCATAGCCTTGATCGGGACTGCATATAAACTGGCGCGAAGCTACCAGAAAACCGTCTTGCTCGGGCAAGCCAAAACGTACTTTGAGGCGCAAAACCTGGTGCTGGCGGAAGAAGCCTTCTCCCAAGCAGACGCGATCCAGGCTATTCGCACCGAAGACGAGCCCTGGAGCCAATTGCTCTTGCGTTTGGGAACGGTGCGGCTGGAGCTAGAATCGCTAGCTTTGAATGCCCGCATAGCCATTGAACAAAAAGAAGCGGAACAGACCCTGGCAGCCTATCAAAACTACCATTCCCTCCAGCAGCAAGCACAACGCGAGAATGAGCAGGTCGCTGCCTTTTTCCAGCAAATTGCCCAAAACCTCGCGATCGAGAATCAGTTCGCTATGTATTATCAGCAAGCGATGAAAGAAGCAAAAGATCAGGTACAGGCAAGCCTCGATCATAAAAAATACCGCGACCAGACGTTTATCCATACCTTGGCGACGATTCCGGATGAATATTATGGAGGAAAAGAAAAAAAGCAGAATGAACTGGAGGCGCTTTTTCTACAATACGAGCGCAACAAGCTGCGCGATCTGGCTCAAGCAGGCACGTTTGACGAGGTCGTCGGAAGTCTGGCAGAAAGTCATCGCCTCTATGTAAAGGAAGGCTTTCCTACGGAATGGCTGATTTCGCTTTTGGAGCGCTACGCCAAAGAAGAGATCAATCAGACGATCCGGGAGCAGGATCTGGCGGAATTCGTCAACAGAGCCAAAGCTTATCGTGAGCAAAAATCCATCCTCCCATCTCGATCTGACGTGCTGGCGTTGATCGACAGGCAGATTGAAACCCTGTTTCATCAGGCAGACCAATTTGTCCGCTCCAACCGCTTTGAAAAAGCACTCGCGCTGTATCAGGAATTAAGCCGTCTGGAGGATATTTCCGAGCGTTTGACTGAGCTGGAAAAGCGCTGGATCGCTTATGATCCTGGCCGTCTGCTGCAAGCGCAATTTCCAGACAAAACACTCGATACACTCATGACGGGCGTGGATCATTGGGGCGCTCAGGTGTATGCCGTCGGGTGGGATGAAGCCGAGGGGGTTCTCTACATGGCCGCACTCGATGAAGATGGCGCTGCGGTCAAACTGGAGCAAGCCCTCTCACTGAATCGCAAATCCGCTATCTTTTCGCTCTCCGATACTTTGGGCAGCGAAGAGAGCCCGATCATTACAGTAGAAGCTGCCGGGAAGGAACGCACCTATGCCTACCTCGGTCTCGTCCCTGATCTGTCCCGCAAGATGTTCGTCAAGCGCTGGGACCTGGAAGCAGACGGATGGGAAGCTATACAGCCCGATCAAATTCTCGTAAAGAATCCCGTCGGTGAAGGTGAACATGAAATCGCCCGCTTCTCCCTGGAGAAGAGCGGTCTTGTATACAAGGAAAAATGGGCCGATTACCTGATCGATGCAGAGGATCAGGGTGAACAGGATCAAACGGATGAGCAGGACAGTGAGAACACGCAGGACGAAGAAGGGCAGCAGACAGATCCCACTGACGGAAAGCCTGCCGATATTCCTGCCTTGCGCACGTATGATGTGTATGCCGGACCTGGCAATACATATGCCATCATCGGCCGGGTAGTCGAAGAAGGATACCAGGTGATCGCCAAAGAGAACGGCTGGCTGCAGATCGATTTTGACGGTACGCAAGGATGGATTCGGCCCTCTGTGGAACCATAGCCCCAATTCTGCCTTCTTGGCGAAACAAAGCGCCCTTCCAAGCGTCTAACCGCATGTGAAGAAATGTTCAGCAAAACAAAAAGGTTGGAGGATTTGCAAAAATGAGATGGCGGAAGTGGTTCTCTTTTTTCCTGTTGTTCGTGCTCTGTGTCACGGGAGCAAGCGCCCCGGCACAAGCACAAAACACACCTGTGATCAGCATCTTCTTGGACGGGCAACAGATACATAGCGATGTCTCCCCGTACATCATCCCAAAGGTCAATGTCACGATGGTTCCGCTGCGGGTCATCAGTGAGAATTTGGGTGCAGAGGTATTTTGGGATGGACAGTCCCAAACAGCCACCATCATCAAGGATGGCACTGTCCTTTCAATGAGGACGAACCAAAAATTCGCACTGGTGAACGATGGGCAGATCGGCTTGGATGCCTCGGTAGAGAACCGGGGAGGACGGACAATGGTGCCGCTGCGCTTCGTCTCGGAACAGCTCGGCCTGCAAGTGGGCTGGGAACAGTCTACCCGAACCATTACCTTGCAGACAGGCAACACCCCAATCGCAACGACACCTGTACCTGAACCGATGCCGCCGCAGGATATTACGAATCCCCCGATAATCAATCAGCCGGGAGGACAGACTGCCCTGCGAGGCGTGTGGATTTCCACCGTTTTCAATCTGGATTGGCCATCTGCAGGTTCTTACGGGAATCAGGAAAAACAAAAGCAAGAATACGTGCAGATGCTGGACGAGCTGCAGAATATGGGCATGAACGCAGTCTTCGTACAGGTGCGCCCTGCAGCTGATGCGATCTACCCTTCCACGCTCGTACCGTGGAGCAAGTTTTTGACGGGGACGCAAGGGAAAGACCCCGGCTATGACCCCTTGGCCTTCATGATTGAGGAAACACATCGGCGCGGCATGCAGTTCCACGCCTGGTTCAACCCGTTCCGCGCCGCAACCGATGCCAAGACAGAGACGCTCGCTGCAAACAATGTCGTGAAACAGCATCCGCAATGGATCGTCAACTCCGGCAACAAGCCGTACATCAATCCAGGCATACCGGAAGCGCGTCAGCACATTATTGCCACGATTATGGAGGTTGTGAATCGTTACGACATCGACGGGGTTCATTTGGATGATTACTTCTATCCGTCCAATGGCAACTTCCCTGATGACGCTACCTTCAAGGCGTACAACAGCAAAGGCTTCACGGATAAAGCTGCTTGGCGCCGAGACAATATCAACCAGTTCGTACAACAGCTCGACCAATCGATCATGAGCGTGAAGCCGCATGTGCAATTCGGCATCAGTCCCTTCGGCGTATGGCGCAACAAAGCCGTCGACCAGACCGGATCGGACACCAAAGCAGGCGTTACCGCGTACGATCACATGCATGCAGACGTGCGCACCTGGATTCAGCAGGGCTGGATCGATTATGTAACACCGCAAATCTACTGGAGCATGTCCTTTGCCCCTGCCCAGTACGACAAGCTCGTCACCTGGTGGGCCAATGAAGTGCGCGGCACGGATGTCACCCTGTACATCGGCCATGCCCCGTACAAGCTGGGAACCAATGAGGCCGGTTGGCAAAACGCGCAGGAGATCATCAATCAGCTCAACTACAACACGATGCATCCAGAAGTGAAAGGAAGCATCTTCTTCAGCGCCAAGGATTTGCGCAAGAACCCGCTTGGCCTGATCCAGGAGCTTCGCAGTTACTACAATCGATAAATTACTTTATCTGGGTCCGCCCAATTCTTCCGTACGATAGCACCGAGCCCCAAAAACCAAAACCCCCGACTGGTAACTACTGGACAAAAGTTCATTGTCCGATACCATCACGGGGGTTTTGCTATACCGATTTCTCCAAAGCAATTCAGGAGGCTTTCCTTCCCTAATTTTTAGTCATCACAGTATCAATAAATTGACTGATATTCTCTTTGTTCAGTACTTCCCCACTTGCATTTAATTCGTACTGCAATTTCTTTCCTGTGTTCTCTGTCACCCACACAATTTGTCTTCCAACCTGGTCTCCTCTAACTTCTTCTGTGTATAACACTTCCATTTGCCCTATTTTCATTACCTCTTTTTTCTGACTATCGAGACCAACTATATAGCGAGTGCTGTTCACCACGTTTTCAAAATTGGAGATATGAAGGTGCAAATAGCCTCCCCCTGCTTCTTTATACGTCAAATACAGAGTATTCAACTCATTCGTCCATTCCAAAGGCTGCATGACGTATTCTTTCTTCTCCTGTTCTGCCTGTTTGTACAATGCCTCTGCGTTGTATTCGTGCTTGAGGCTATTTTCGAGACTTGCATCTAAAAAGGAATAACCTCCCGGCAAAGTCTCCGGCACAAAAATCTGTTCTCCCACTTTCTTTCGAACATCGACCAAAGAGGTAAACTCAAAAGGTCTCGATATCGTGAAAATTTGTTTTTTGGGGTTGTGGGCGACGATATAAACAGCTGCTGCAGTACCTGGCTCCATGTTATCCTCAATTTTCCACCGAATATCGTACAAGGCATGTGTTTCAGGATCTAGCTCTTTGACTATTTGCCCTTTCCCTTCATATTCGGATACGTCTTTCTCCTGATATAAAACCTCACCCTGTGGATTCTTCAGCTGGTAATGCTTTACAGCAGCATAACCCGTTGTAATACTTGCAATCAAAGCAATGGCGACTAATATGCTAACCTTGTATTTCACAAAAAACCTCTCCTTTTGGGACTGTATTTTTTCCATAACCGACTTCGTGACATCGATCTGCTGTGGAATTCGAGGATCGCTAAACAGGTCTTTGATGTCCTTATGTGAGTCGCGCTGATTCTGCATGTTTAGCCCCTCCCTTCTCAAGCGGGGAATACACATTACGAAACTTTGCCGCTGTACGCTCAAATTTTTTGCGAAGACTGGCCGCATTCTTGTTCATGATCTGGGCAATTTCTTCATAGGTTTTTTCTTCCACCCCGCGCAGGATCAAGAGGGTACGCTCTTCGACCGAGAGCGCGCTCATTGCTACGTACACCGATTCACTGAAGTACACATCCTCAATGTGGATATCGATGTGCGACACCCCTCTCTCGACTTCTTGCAGGAAGGGGAGAAAACGACTCCACTTCCTTTTTCGCAGCACATCCATACAGTGGTTATAGGTAATTTTGTAGAGCCAAGCGGCAAATGGTATTTCCCGCTTATATTTCTTCAGATTGCGGTATGCCTTGATGAATACCTCCTGGGTGGCATCCTCCGCTTCCACTTGATGGCCCAGGATATGGTAGCAATAATGAAAGATCTTCACCTGATAGGCTTTCATAATTTCTTCGTAATGGTCTTCATCACCCTGGAGAATCATATCCAGCAGCCCTTCCGTCTCTTTGCTGTCCACGCCCTCCCTCCTTTCATTTGATATAACGTTCCGGGATAGCCATTATGTGACATGAATGCATAAAAAAAGAAAATGCCCTTTTTAGTGCAGGCATTTTCTTTGATGCAGGTCGATCATTACGGCTTGTGTACGGGACAAGTCAGGGTATTGGCATGGATGGGACATGCCTCTGCTCCAGGCCCATCCTGGTAGAAAAAGTTGGGTGTCTCGATTCGGTTGTTATACAGACTGTGAAAAATCGGCGTCGCAGCAGGCGAAATCGGCGGAATCAACCAGATCCAGTCCCCTGTCATTTCCCTGCCTTCTTTCTTTTCCCGCTGCTCAAAAAGCTGGAACTGCTGGCTCGCAGTATGGTGATCGACAATCGAGACACCGTCCTCCTTGAACGAGTGAAGGACGGCGATATTCAGCTCTATGAGCGCCTTGTCCTTCCAAAGCGTGATGTCTCGGCTTGTGTCCAGACCCATGATCTCCGCCATTTTCGGCACCATGTTGTAGCGATCCTGATCTGCCAGATTTCGCGCGCCGATCTCCGTCCCCATGTACCATCCGTTAAAGGGGGCGGCCCAATAGTCGATTCCGCCAATCTCCAGGCGCATGTTGGAGACGATGGGAACCCCGTACCACTTCAAAGCCAACCCGGAAAATGCGGGATAGTCCGGATGACGCAACGGAACCTCCAAAACCAATTCCTTTGGAATGTCAAAATAGCGCGGGGGCTTGTCGTCCATTTGAACGACAAGCGGCAAGACGTCAAAACGCGTCCGCTCCCCTCGCCAGCCCAGACTCTCACAAAGTCGGGTCAATGGCAAGGATACTGGATCCCCCAACACGCCGTCCGCTGTCTCATAACCTGCATAGCGAATCAACTGTTGGTTCCAAATGCGCGGGCGCGGCCCTCCCCCTGTCGCTGGGGCGAAAATCGTAATGGCCGGTCGGATTTTTCCGCCGTTGGTCGCGTATTCGATGTGACGAAGGAGAGCTTGCGCCATCTCTTCCTCACTTGTAGCATGACGTTCATCAAACACTTGCAGCGACTCCCAGAACAGGCGCCCGATGCAGCGATTGCTGTTTCGCCAGGCCATTTTCGCACCATGGCTCAATTCTTCTGCTGTATGTTCATAAGTACCTTTTGCTGCATAAGACTCTCTGATTTCCTGCAACCGCTCCTGGATCTCGTCCTGGGATTTGCCCAGCTCACGGTAGCAGGTCATGATAAATCGCTCTGCTTCTTCTATACGCAAATGATCTTGCATCCTGTCCTCTTTTCCCGCTCACTCCCTCCAAAAGAGGGACGCAGCAGCCACCTGTCTTTGCCTGGTTCTTTCCCTCATTATAGATTTCCCCCTAGTCAAATTCCAATAGACTGCCCGTTCTTCACATTTCTGTCAGAAAGGAGACAGATTTTACCCATTCACTGTCATTCCAAATATTAGGGTTGTCAATCGTTTGATTTTCTCCACGCACCGTGAAATCGTAGCTATCCTTTGAACCCGTATACCAATCAACAATGACGAGCTTGCCGTTTGCATTGCGTACGAGAAACTCAGTCACTTCACCATAACTACCTACATCCATATGAATTTGCACAGGTAATTTTAAATAGAGAAAACCTCCATCCACATCATCGGTATACTCTGCTTCCCAAGCGCCAATCTCAATATTTTGCACCTTATCAGTATGTTTGTTCTTTACATGCACAGCATATTGGGATTCAATTTTCTTTTGCGTATACTGTTTCAGGTATTCGTTATCGATAAATGCATCCAATTCGATATCCGAGCCGTTCCAGACCGCTTTATAATAGTCATTCAGCGCTCTCGCACACATTTCATATGCCGTTTCAGAATCCTGAACAGATAGTTTCTCTTTATTTTTTGCGACATATTCGGGGGTATCTTGTAATCCTTTCTGTTCCGTGATGGGTGTAATTTCTGTATTTATAGTACGATTTGTGCTGCTATCTCCCGAGACTACAGGCGTATTTTTTTCGTTATTTCCGTTTGTCTGATCTTGACTGCACCCAGCCAATACAAGTCCAATTGCGATAAATAACATCATAAATCTTGTCATACCATCACCTCCTACAGATGTTATTAAGTAACAAGGGCTGCAATTCCTTCCGAATATGTTGCATAAAAGGATAAAAATCAAGGAGAGCACATTTTCCGCATCAGAAAAATGTGCTCTCCTTTGCTTAATCCAACAGAGCCTGCAACGCTTTTTTCTTCCAGGACAGGCGGTAATAAGTAGACTGCGCCAGAAGATTGACCAGAAAGGCGATGGGATACGCCAACCATACACCCTGAATGCCGAGCGATGTGAAATGCGACAGCGAGTACGCCACGGGCACCTGGATCAGCCAAATGCATCCGATGGTAAAAATCGTCGGCCACATGACGGTTCCTGATGCCCGCATCGTCGCAGAAAGCGCCATCGTATGACCAAGGATCAGATAGCTCCAAAAGGAGATCAGAATGAGGCTTTGCGCGATGTCGACGGCTTCCGCATTGTCCAGAAAGACTCCCAGGATCGGTCTGGAGAACAAGTAAACCAGGATGACCAGCACTCCGCCCATCAGGTAGTTCAACATAATCCCTGTTTTCGTGGTAGGCCCGATCTGCGCATGCTTTTTGGAACCAATCAGTTGGGCGGCAAAGACCGAGATGGCAATCGATACACTCATCGCAGGAATTTGCACGTAGCTGGCAATTTGGTTGACGATGCCGTAAGCGGCGGTTGCATTCGAGCCATAGTCGTTGACGAACGTAATCACGGCGATTTCAGACATCGCCAGTGAGACCATGCTCACGCTTGTTGGAATGGCTAAACGCAGCAATGTCTTCAAGATGGAGCCGTCCAGCCTAAAATGCTTCAACACCTGACGATCCAGCTTGAGAATATGGTCCTTTTTACGCAAAAACACGATCAAAAGAGCACAGGTCAGCAAGCCCGAAACTACAGCAGCGTAAGCAGCCCCATAGAGCCCGTATGCAGGAAGACCCAACCAGCCAAATATGAGAACGGGTAACAATATTACATTCAAAACCGTATTAATCAGAAGAAAGAAAAAAGGTGTCTTCGAATCGCCGACTCCACGCAGAAATGTCGTATACGTCAAATAGAAAAAGGTAATCGGCATCGAGAGAAACAGAATGCTCGCATACTTCGTACTTTGCTCCAGAATATTCGCTGGAGTACCCATTAGCCGTAAAATTCCTTCTGCTAATACACTTCCGAAAATACCCACCACGACCGAAATGATCAGTGTAAATGCCAGGGTGACACCCACAACTTCCTTCATTTTCGGGATATTTCCTGCACCATACGTCTGGGCGACGAGAATCGAGCTTCCTGACCCGATCCCGATCGCAGATGACAACAGGAAAAAGAAAAGCGGGAAAAACGCAGCGATCGCTGCGACAGAATCAATTCCTTGCGTCTGTCCCACGACGATCATGCCGAACACTTGCCCCAGGGATTGCAAGACATTAGACAAGATCACGGGGACGAGAAAAACCAGCATTGGTTTTGCTGAGGCAAACCAGCTCATCCCATAAACACCCCTATTCAGTTTATAAACAAATATAACAAATGTTTGTTTTTTAACAGACAACAATTATATCCGTTTGTTTTATACAGGGATTTTACTTGCCTCCGGGATCTTTGTCAATAACATTCGAAAAAAAAAGCCGGACAGATTTGTCCAGCGTTGCTCCTAACGTTTACTCTTCGGTTCACCCTTCACCTTCCAGGATGGGTATCAGCAGCTTGACGCTTTCTTCCTCGGCCGTCTCTTGTATATCGTACACCTCAACCTGGAAGGCTTTGAAAACCTTTTGCCGATAGCCGTTTTGATGCATCCAATTCAACAGCACATCATACCCCTTCTCAATGGTCTTGTTTGTGCAGGACACTTGTGCGTAACGTGTGGCCGGTATGGAAAAACCCATCATACCCTCCGGGACAGAAGTGAGGTCGTCCACTTCGAGGCAGGCAAAGTACGTCGCTACGATCTCATTGCAGATAAATGGAGACAACAAAACATTCCGGTTCACGGCATGCTTGATTACATGGCGTTTCTCCCAAAACTCATGGTGGATCTGTAAGGCAGCCTCGGGAAATCCTGCTGGAAAAGGAGCCGTGATGTGCATTCCGACTACTTTCCATTCCTTTGTCACCAGTTCACAAGTAAACAATGTCTCCTCCATTTCATAGATACCTCCCTATATAAAGGCAGAATTCTGTATGAATACTGGATCTGACAAATGCCAGCAAACCGATTCGCTGTTGGACAATATTGATTTATTCTAATGGAAATAATAGGATGCCCGCAACTGTTTTTTCTAAAAAGCTAGAATGAACCGAACATTTGCTGAAGCTTTTTTACCTGCGCACCGGAAAAGTTACCAGGCAGGGACTGCTTCACATGGGAATCCAGAAAATCCATGAGTTCCGGTATGATGACTTGATTTGGATAACTGTCCAGCGTTCCTGCGGGGACTTCCGGTATCCGATTAAACCAAAAGTGGGCTTGATCGGGAATGCTGCATGTCTGCACCTGGCAGTTCAACTCTTGTAACCTGGCTGCAAAGCGTTTTGACTGTGCCGGAAGAGCTGTCTGATCCAACTCCCCCCAAATAATCAGGAATTTCGTGTCAAAAGCAGGATGGGCCAACGCCTCCTCTACCCGATGAATGGGGGACGCGGCGCGATATGCCTCCGGATGCTCGTCAGGGCTGCCTCCCATCAAATTCCTGATGTTGTTCTTTTTTAATGGCAAATTGTATCGAAATTGTTCTGCGAGATCATATACACCATACACCCCTACCACCGCCTGTATTTTATGGCTAGCATTGCATGGGTTTTCCAACGCGTACATCGCAGCAAGATGTGCCCCAGCAGAATCACCGATAAAAGCCATTTTCAAGGGATCCAGCTTCCATTCATTTGCCTTGCCTACTATAAAATTAACAGCAGCCCTTACATCTTCCAGGACGCCTGGCCATGTCGCGTAGGACGGAGTTGATAAACGGTAATTGATCGCTACCGCCGCATAGCCGGATTCAGCCAAAAACGGTCCCCATTCTGCATACATCTCTTTGGAACCGGATTGCCAGCCGCCGCCATGCAGCAAAATGACGACAGGAACTTCTTCCTCCGTTACAGGACGGTACACATCCGCATTCAGCAATTCTTTCTCTGTCGATCCGTAGATCAAATTTCGCTCTACCGTTATTTTCGTTCTCACCTATACTCACCTTATTCATGATTAGTTTGCAGCTGGAACTCCTCGATGTCCTTACTGCCTTTGCCGATCGTAGAAGCAACAATGGCGGCAACTACCAAACAGGCGCCTAAAAACAGCCATCCCGTGTCATACGAATCGTTATTGGCAGTAATCAATACGCCCATGATCATGGGAGATAAGAAGCCTGCAGCTTGTCCTCCGAAATTCAAGATTCCGGATATGGATCCGACCACCTCGGAAGGCAGAACCTTCAGGGGAATTGCCCAAACAGCCGTAATGGCACTCCGCAAGAAAACAGTGGAAAGCACGAGGAATGCGATAGTCAGATACACGTCTGACGTAATCGTAATCGCGTACAGAAAGCCTGCTCCCAACAGCATGGAACCAACCAGAAAATGTTTCTCACGTTGTTTGAAATACTTATCCAAGAGGAATCCGGAGATAATCATCGCTACGGTAGCCGCGAGATTTGGCAGAGCCGAAAACAGGCCCGCCTGGATGAGTTCGATTTTTCTGACTTTAATCAGATAAATGGGAACCCAGGCAAATCCGTATAGGGCAAGCTCCAGTCCAAGCCATGCAATGACCAGCTTCCACACAGTCGGCATCTTCAGAAAGACTTTCAAGGGAACCTTTGTCTGTGCAGTCTTGCTGGTTTCCTGAACCGTCACCTTTTTCTTCGGAATGAACAAATAGAAGAGAATAGCGACTACTAAACCCACACCACCCATCATAAAGAACAAGGGTCTCCATCCGTACGATAAAATGATCGGGGCAGCGACGATCGGCCCCAATGCCCCTCCAAGCGCGACACAGGAGAGCATGGCTGACTGTGCCCGCGCCCTTTGGTTTGTAGGGAACGTCTCTGCGACAAGCTTTGAGGTGGCGGATGGGAAGCCTCCCTCCCCGATTCCGAACAAAAAGCGGATGATGATCAACGAAACCATGGACCAGGCCAATCCTGTCGTGACGGTAAACAGAGACCAAACAATGATAGATACCAGGGCTACGATTTTACTGCCAAACCTGTCTGACAACCATCCACCGGGAATCTGCATCAGTGTATACCCTAAGGAGAAGCTGCTTAAAATGACCCCTAAAGCTGTCGCGGATAAATTCAGGTCTTCTCCGATATAGGAAAGGGAGAAGTTTAGGATCGACCTGTCTGCAAAAGCCATCGCATAACTGACAATCAGTACAAAAAGAATCATGAATTTGCCGTGCTTTTTGCCTTCCAAATGCTCCATGCATGTGCACCCCTTTGTGTTAGAAAGCGTTCACATCTTTGCGACCTCACGCTTTCTCGCGTATAACTTCGCTGTCTGGGTACAGTATAATGAATCGTTTGATTTTTTTCAATCAAAAATAAATCATTTGATTCAAAATCACAAAAATTGAAGAACCCTCTTTGATTTGATAAAGTTAACTACGAAGTTTGCTCTTTTGTTTAGGAGGTTTTTTCGTGGTTGATATAAACCAAAAAGTCTCAAACTTGTATCCAAAGCTGACCAAACGCATGAAAATGGCGGCAGAATACCTTTTACACAATCCTCTATCCTTTGCTACAAAGACAGCGGAAAAGGTAGCGGAGGAAATCGGCATAAGCGAGACGACCGTGATTCGCTTTTGCAACGAGTTGGGATATAAGCGATATGGCGACTTTCAAGGTGAATTGCGGGAATTTCTGTACGACGCCTCGAATCCGATCCAGCATTTTCGGGAATCGAAAAAGGATATTGGCGACGTCCCGCTTTTTCATCAACAAGTCATGTTTAAGGATATCGAGAACATTCAAAGAGTGGCGGAGCAAATCAGCGAATCCGATTTTAACAAGGCGATCGAAAAATTGCTGGAGGCAGACCGCATTCTCCATGCGGGCTTGTATCAAACGGGGATTTTGGCAGAGTGGTTTTCGTACAATTTAGAAATTATTCGGGGAAACAGCCGCGTTTTTCGGCCGGATACGATCGACGCTGCGATTCGGATCAATGAGATGACAACAGAAAGCGTCCTTGTTGCGTTTTCGTTTCATCGATACGCACTGGACACGCTATGGCTGGCGGAAGAGTTGAAAGAAAAAGGCGTATTCATCATTGGCATCACAGACTCAGACATGGCTCCAATCAGCGAATTTGCGGATATCCTCTTTAAAATCGAACTGCCGCTTCTCTCTACCCTGGATGCGATTCCCCCTACCTTTTCCCTATTAAATGCAATCTCTGCTGCGCTAACGGTGCGAGCGGGCAATAAAAATAAACCGGTAATCCCTTCTTCCACCTATCGCAAAAAAAAGCAGTTTCTCTAGTTGCAAAGAAAAAAGCAGCCGAATCTCCGGCTGCTTTTTCTGTCCATCTCATTTGTAGGCTGCTTACTTCCACGGCACAAGCTTGCGCTCCAACCATTGCAAGACTCGGTTGAAGGTCAGGCCGAGCAAGGAAAGCACCAGCACTCCGACCATCAGCTTGGTGGTGATCATCAGGTTTCCGTAGTGCAGCACCATCGAGCCGATCCCTTGCTGTGCTGCGATCATCTCGGCGGAAACCAACAGGAGCAACGAGGTTCCTGCTGCCAGCTTCAATCCGGCGAAGATCATCGGCAAGGATGCAGGCAGAATCACCTTGCGAATCACATTGAAGTGATTGGAGCCAAACGTCACAGCTGCCTTGATCAGCATCGGGTCGACGTTTTTCACCCCGGAAAACGTATTGATGACGACCGGGAAAAAGACCCCCAGCGCAATGATCGCCAGTTTGGGCATTTCGCCGATTCCCAGCCAAAGAATAATCAAAGGCAAAAGCGCGATTTTCGGAATCGGATAGATGGAATACACGATCGGCGTCAAAATGGCATCCGTCCATCTGGAGAAACCAAGAATCAGACCGAAGATGATGCCAAGACTGGCTCCGACTGCGTATCCTCCGCCAATTCGCAAGAGACTGGCTACGAGATCTTCATAAAGCTCGCCGCTTACGAGCATCTCCCAGCCAGCCGCCAAAATTGCGGTGGGCGCTGGCAAAAACAGCGGCGGCACAATCTCCAGACGACAGACGATCTCCCACAGTACCAACAGCACCGTAATACCCAAAACGGCAGCATAGCTGGGGATCTTCGTCTCTAAAAAGGCAACGCGATTGGTAATGACTTGTCTTTGCTTATCCGGCATTTTTTACCCCTCCCTCGACGCTTCTTGGGCATCGTGGCGAATGAGCTGCCAGATTTCATCGACATACTGCTCGAAGCGCATCCGGTATTCGTCCTTATCCCGTCCGATCTTCGGCAAATCGATGCGGATCGTGCTCTTGATCTGGCCCGGATGACGAGAGAGAACGATTACACGGTCCGCCAGGTAGACGGCCTCCTGAATGTTATGCGTCACGTAGAGCGTGCTCAAGCGCGTCCGATCCCAGATGGTCAGCAGCTCCTCCTGCATAATCGTCCGTGTCTGTGCATCCAGCGCGGAAAAAGGCTCGTCCATCAGCAGCAGGTCTGGTTCGATCGCCAAGGCTCTGGCAATACCAGCACGTTGCCGCATACCGCCGGAGAGCTGCTTGGGATAAGCATTTTCAAAACCGCTTAAACCTACCATATCAATGTAATGCTTGCCCTTTTCCTGTTGCTCCTGCTTGCTGGCACCGCTCTCCTCCAGCCCGTAAATGACGTTCTCGTACACCGTCCGCCAGGGGAATAAAGCGATCTCCTGAAAAACGATTCCCAGATTTGGTTTTTTGCTATCCGTCCCCTCGAAATAGACAGAGCCGTTGCTCGGTGACATCAGACCGCCGACGATGTTCAAAAGGGTAGACTTCCCGCATCCGCTGGGTCCCACCAAGACGACAAACTCTTGCTGCTCGATAGCAAAATTGATGTTTTGCAATGCCGTCACTTCTCTTTTTTTCGCGTCTACAAACGTCTTGTCTACATTCTCAATGACGATTCTCATAGGTTCACTTCCCTAATTTTTGCACGGCGTCTTCCAGAAGCTGTGTATTCACAATCTCGCTAGGATCAATTTCTTTATCGATCAATTTTTCTTTTGCATACCATTCGACCTGTGTTTTAATGTCAGACTCCAGCAGTTTGCCGTCGCGGTCCATGTACGGCAGCCCTTTTTTGATCATGTCCGGCTCCTGGTCGGTATACTTCGCGATGATGTTGACCACTTCATCGTAGTTCTCGCCAGGGACGATTTTGCCATCCACTTTATTCAGCACGGCATCGTAGTAGTAACGAGTGGATTTGGCGTACGCTTTGAGGAAACGCTCTGCCGCATCCTTGTTGTCAGCAAATTTTGGCGAGAAGAAAATTCCGGAGGTTTGGTACTCCATTTCGTCTCCGACTTGGGCAATCACTTTGCCGTAGCCTTCTTCCACAACTGTCGAAATGTTTGGTTCGTTCAGCAGGACAGCATCAACCTGTTTGCTTTTCAGCGCTTCCATCAAGCCTTTGATGCTGTTGAGCGGAACCAGCTCGATATCCTTCAGCGTTAGACCATGCTTCTCCAGCAATTTGCCCGCCATGTAGTGGTAGGTAGAGCCTGTTTGGGTGATTCCCAGCTTTTTCCCCTTTAGCTCTTCAATGCTTTTAAGGGGTGAATCACTTGGGTACAACAAGGCCGAGGAAGAGTAGCCTGCCTGCTCCCGTCCTTTATCTGCTACAATCACAAGCTTCTGTCCGCCTGCAACCATGTTGTACAAGCTGGCAGTAATGCCGGTCGCTCCGACATCTATGCTGCCTGCAGCAGTGGCCACGGCGATTGGCTGTGCCGCATCAAACCATTTGGCTTTGGCATCGATGCCCTCTTCTTGGAAAAATCCTTTTTCTATGCCAATAAACAATGGTGCAGAGCTTGTCAGCTTCAGCATTCCAATCTCCAAGGATACGGCTTCTGGAGCTTGTCCCTGTTCTGGTTTCGGTTGTTCCGTCGTGCTTCCGCCCTCTGACTTGCCACAGCCCGCAAGTGCCAGAGAGAGAACGAGGAAGGAACTCAAAGCAAATTTTACTGCTTTTTTCAATTCTCTCTACCTCCTACAGAATTTTAATACATGTTGATATTTTTAAAATATCATAACAAAAAACTTGCTCCTTGGGACATCATATCGAAAAATCATTTTCCATTCAATTCTTTCACTCTTGTTTTTCATTGGAAGATGCTCATGGAGCCGGCCAGAAATATCCCCCAGCGAAGATCCCAGCAGCCAGACGGCCACCAATTCAAAATGACGCGGATACATCAAATACCCGCGTCTTTCTGCTGATTACAATAGACTAAGGCTTAACCGCCTTCAGGCTCTCTTCCCGAATCAACTCCAGCAACTCGAGCTTCAGCGCCAAAAACTCCTCGCTGCTCTTGTTCTGGTAGTCGCGTGGACGAGGCAGCGGCACCTTGATATTCTTCTTCAAGCGTCCCGGCCTTGCCGTCATCACATAAATGGAATCACCGAGGAAGATAGACTCTTCGACATCATGCGTGATAAACAGAATCGTTTTTCTCGATTCCTCCCACACCTTCAGCAAAATCTCCTGCATGATCGCCCGCGTCTGTGCATCCAATGCCCCGAAAGGCTCGTCCATCAGCAAAATCTCAGGCTCGTTGGCAAGCGCACGCGCGATCGCGACACGCTGCTTCATCCCGCCGGACAACTGGATCGGGTAATGCTTGTCAAAGCCTGAAAGCCCGATCAGCTCCAGATAATGCTGGGCAATCTCATCCTGCTGCTTTTTGGGCACACCTTTCAAATCCAGACCAAAGGTGATGTTGTCCTTCACAGTCAACCAAGGGTATAGCGTGTACGATTGAAACACCATGCCGCGGTCCGGGCCCGGCCCATGGATTTCCTTCCCATCCAGATAGACATGTCCGGTGGTCGGCTCCTCCAATCCGGCAACGACGCGCAGAATCGTCGACTTCCCGCAGCCGGAAGGTCCGAGAATCGTGACAAACTCGCCTTCCTCCACGGTAAAAGAGGTTTGATCCAAAGCGACTACCTTGCCGCTTTTGGTAGAGAAAACTTTGCCTACGTTATCGATCACTAGTTTTGGCGTTGTCATCTTATGACCCTTCCTTTCTCATCCAGGAGAAAGATGCACGATAAATCATCTTGAAGATGATATCCATGATCAATCCCATGAGACCGATAATCAGGATTCCCACGATGATCTTGTCAGGCTTGAGGAAGCGCGAAGCTTGCATGATCATGTAACCAAGCCCCTCGGATGCCCCGACCAGCTCCGCTACGACGAGATAGGTCCACGCCCAGCCAAACGTAATGCGCAAAGTGTCCACGATCCCTGGCATCGAAGCCGGCAGGATCACGCGTCGAAACAGCTGCAGCTTTTTCGCTCCCAAGGTATAGGAAACCTCGATCAATTCGTTCTGCACGTTCTTAGTGACGTCCATCACCATCAACGTCAGCTGAAAGAAGGTTCCGAAGAAGATAACGGCCATCTTCTCCCCTTCGCCCAACCCGATCCACAGGATAAACAGCGGAATAAAGGCGGAAGCCGGCATATAACGGATAAAGCCGATAATCGGTTCAAAGGCTCCTTCCATAATCCGCAGCGAGCCCATCAGCATGCCGAGCGGCACTCCGACGAGAGCCGCCAGTACAAATCCGGAGAGGACACGGGAGAAGCTTATCCCGATGTCGCCAAGGATTTCACCGCTTTGAAACATGGAAACGGCTGTAGTCACGATCTTGTCAGGTGCTGGCAGGAACAGCGCGTTCACAAACCCTCCGTACGTGAGCACGGACCAGACGAGCAGCAGCAAGAGAAACGTAGCAATCCCCGCCCCGGAATACAAAGGTTTGGCGATCTCCTTCTTCGGGGTAAAGACATTCTTCCACATCTGTCATCCCTCATTTTTCCAAAAAATAATATTCTCCTGTTCCCTATGCGCCGTCCCGGTAATCTGCCCAGGCGGCATGAGAAAAGGAGGCCCGGTGGGGCACTCCTCTACAGTCCGGCAACAAACGTCGGATTCAGTACATCTTCCACTTTGGGAGCCTGATCAATCAGCTTTTGCTCGAGATAGAAGTCGATTGCGTTCTGTGTGGATTGATAGATATTTCCCTGCTTGTCAGCAGTACCAAAGAGTTCCTTGTTCTCTTCCTTGTGCAGGAATTTCAAGCCCGGAACCGTGCCTGTGAACTCTGCCAAATCGATTTTCAGACCTTTGGCCATGATCTCGTTGGACTCATCTGTATTTTCTTTCCAGTAGTCCATTGCCTCAGCCATCGCTGCGACAAATGCTTTTACATCGTCAGGACGCTTTTCAATGACGTCTTTACGGAAACCAACGGTATCAACAATGATCCCGGACAGTTCTTTTGTCGTTACCAGCACGCCGCCATCAGCCTGGGAAGCTTTGGACAACCATGGCTCCCACGTAACCGCTGCATCGACTTGACCCGCTACGAAAGCAGCCCCGGCATCCCCGGCAGACATTTGCACCATTTCTACATCTTTATCTGTCAAATTGGCTTGCTTGAGGGCAGTCAGCAAGAGCAAGTGACTGGTGGATCCCTGTTCAAACGCCACTTTTTTGCCTTTCAAATCAGCAGGTGACTTGATGTCGTTCTTCGCAATGATGCCGTCTCCGCCATAGGAGTCATCCAGCAGCCATACCACCTGCATCGGCACTCCGGAAGCAGCCAGTGTTACTTGTACGTCCAGCGCGGTCGCCATGCCGTCTACCTGTCCGCCAGCCAGTGCTGCTTTGCGCTCTGCCAAGCCCTCGATCGTCGACAGTTCTACGTTTACGCCGTGCTTTTCAAAAAAGCCTTTCTCTTTTGCCAGGAACAATGGACCATAGCCTGTCCAGGTTGGCAGTGTCACCTTGAGCGGTGTTTTGGAAGCCGTCTCAGCAGGCTGGGCAGCCTGGTTGGAGCCTTCTGCCGGCTGGCTTGGAGCCGAAGATCCGGTATTGCTGTTGCCACATCCGACCAAGCCTACGCTCAACAGTGCGGACAGCAGGATAAATTTGAACTTCTTCATGAGTACTTCCCCCTTATTTCTGCTCTTTTGCAAGTATTTCTCTCATGGCTGCAGCGAAGGCTTGCATCTCTTCGGGCTGACCGATGGACACGCGCAATGAGGTCGTCATTCCGTAGCCAGCCAGGTTGCGCACGATGACGCCGTACTTCGCCAATTGATCAAACATGTAGCCGCTGTCTCTACCGGTATCCACACAGACAAAGTTGGTCGCGCTTTTCAGGTACTTCATGCCCAACTCGTCAAACAGTTCAGCCAGCAGCTTTCTGCCAAACTGGTTGATTCGTCTTGACTCGGACACATGCTGTTCGTCGTCCAGACTTGCCAGCGCACCTGCCTGCGCGATGCTGTTCACGTTAAAGGGCGGTCGAACGTGATGGATCGCCTCGATCAGCTCCTCCTGTCCGATTCCGTAGCCGATGCGGGCTGCCGCCAGGGAGTAGATTTTGGAGAAGGTGCGGATGACAAATACATTTTTATACGTTTTGACGAACTCTACCGAAGAGAGGTATTCCGGATCGTCTGCATATTCGTGATACGCCTCGTCAATGACGACAAGGACATTCTCCGGTACGCGCTTCAGAAAGGCGCGCAGCTCGTCCGCCGGAATCACGGTACCCGTCGGATTGTTCGGATTGCATAAAAACACGGTTTTGGTAGCCGGAGTGATACGCTCGATGATCGCATCCAGATCCACGCCCAGATCTTCCTTCATCGGAGAAAAAACAGGTTTTGCCCCCATCATATGCGTGGATGCCAGGTACTGGACAAAGCTCACCTCGGGAATGATCACTTCGTCTTCAGGCTCCAGGAAGGTTTGGGCCACCAGGATGATCATTTCGTCTGCGCCGTTGGACAAGATGACGTTCTTTGCCTCGACGCCTTCTTTTTCCCCGATTCGTGCCAGCAGCGCATCCCCTGTGGAGCTGGGATACAGATTCAACTGGAGCAAGGCTTCTTGCATTGCCTGTACCGCCTTGGGAGAAGGGCCGAGCGGATTTTCGTTGAAGCTCAGCTTGTACACCTGCTCTTTTCCCAATGCCTGCTTCATCTCTTCGATCGGCAGGTCAGCCAATTGGCAGACATACGGCATCAGGTTCGGGTATACTTTGCGGACCATGTTCTCCAGTTTCATTGCTGTTTTACCTTCCTTCCGATTTGGTCGGCTCCCTGTACGGCATGGACCACCATGTCAGGTGTAACCGCAAACGGCATGTTCGCCATATCCTCGATCTCGACCGTCACTTCTCCAAGACGCTTCCAGTCTTCCGGAGTCAGGTCTTTTACCGCCATATCCTCCAATGTGTAGGGAAGCTCTACTTTTTGGTAGAAGGCGATCAGCTCGCGAATCTCCTCTTCGCTTCTGCCTTCCAGCACCAGCTGGGATAGAATGCCAAAGGCAACAATCTCGCCATGGTAGGTATCGTGGATTTCCGGGAAGATCGTCAAACCGGAGTAGATCGCATGCGCTGCAGCCGTCCGGCAGTCATCTCCGCCGTAACCGCTGACGCTTCCGCTAATCAGGATAATGCTGTCGATGACATCATTTACGGATTGATCCACCCTCCCCTGCTTGATCGTCTCGATCGCGGAAGGACCTTTCTCCAGCAATAGATGATAGAGTTCATTGGCCAGCTTCACGGCGCTTCGGTTCAACGCGGTAGGCTGACTCTTTTTTACGGATACCGAGGATTCGAACCACTTCGCCAACGTATCCCCGATCCCCGCGACCAGGAAACGATGGGAGGCTTTCGCGATCACATCTGAATCAACGAGCACGACACTCGGCGCCTTGGAGCGATGGCTGATTTCAATAAAAGTCCCTTCGTCGTCATACATGATGGCGATCGGTGTTGCAGGCGCGCAGGTCGCCGCAATGGTCGGGATCGCCAGGACAGGCAGCTTCACTGCGTAAGCGACTGCTTTAACCGTGTCAATCGCCTTGCCGCCGCCGACTGCGACGATCACCTGCGGCTTTTTCTCCTGTACGATCTGGCTCAATCGCTCTACTTGCGACCAGGAGCACTCGCCGCCGTACCATTCAAAACCTTTGTTTTCTACTTTATCGTTGTCCAAGGAGTTCTTGACCTTGGTCTCTACTACTGACAAAGCGGTTTTCCCACCAATAAACAGGGCGCTATCGCCAAATTCCTTGATGTAGGAACCTACTTCTTCCAACAAACCAGCTTCTCGTACATACTTGCCCGGGCCTGGGATGGTATACATGCTGACATCTCCCTGTGCATTTATTCAAAATAACGTATGTTTATGCAACGATATAATATCTTATGATTTTACAAGTTATTTGTCAACTAGAAATTGAGGAAAGAGTCAATATCGTCAGTCATTTATATTCATTCATTTTAGTTCATTCTTATTAATTTGAGAACTAGTGAAAATGAAATTTTATCCGGAAAAAACCTTTCATCATAAAAAGGTGCCGACCTATAGAGTTGGTCAGCACCTGGCATGTTCTTGCTATTCTTTTTTCGCGTGCGGAAACAATGGCAGCTCCTGCAAAAACAGGATGTCATCGCGCTCGGCGGCACTGCCCTCTGCGAGAATGGCTGCACGAGCTACGACATGGCCTCCAGCCTTGTTGACCAATTCCTCGATTGCCAGCAAGGACTTCCCAGTGCTGATCACATCATCGATGATCGCAACGCGCTTGCCTTTTATTTCGGCCGCATCCGCCCCATCCAGGCAGAGAATTTGTGTCTTCTGCGTCGTGATGGAAACGACCTCGTTAATCAATGGAGACTCCATATAAGGTTTGGTGCTTTTCCGAGCCACGTAGTATTTTTTCATCTGGAGCAGCCGAGAGATTTCAAAAATCAAAGGAATTCCCTTGGCCTCGGCGGTAATCAGCACGTCCACCTCTGGCAGCTTTTCCGCCAAGAGCGGCGCTGCAGCCGTCACCAGCTCTGTATCTCCCAAAATCACAAAGCTGGCGATGCTCAGATCATCCGCGATCTGAATGATCGGCAGCGTTCTTGTGACGCCTGCTACTTCCAATGTATATGTCTTTTCCACGAAACTCCCTCCTCGATCTCTCTTACATGCCAAACACGCTAATCAACGCTCTCATTACTAATCCGGCAAGCATCCCGAAGAACGGATCAGAAATCGCCGTTACGACCATTGTCATACCGCCGACAAGAGTAGAAGACGGATCTTCGGCAGTCAGTGCAGCCATCGCATTGCCCGGAGCCGTTACGATCGCACCCAGAACAAACAGGAAACCGGCGATCGACTCACTCGGAATATAGCGGCCGATCTTTGGCAGCAAGCCCGCAAACAAGATCGCAGCCATCAGGATCATCATCAGTACACCCGATGCTACCGGATTCGGGGCACCGGAAGTAGCCGAAATGATCGCCTCTACCGGGGCACCGCCAAACAAGGCAGACGCCATATCCGCCACGCTGCTGATAATGGTCAGGGTATCAATGTTGACATCCGTATTGGCAATTTTTCCATTGATTTGTCCAAACGCAATGTTCGCACCAATGTTCAAGCAGACCATCGCCATGGCGCCGCGCCAAATATGCGACGCGAAGGACAGCTTTTGCAGCTTGAAACGGTCATTTTCCAATGGCTTGATCGCGGTATCCTGCTTGAGGATATTCGAGACCAGGCTGGAGAGAATGACGGAAATCGTAATGGTGTACACCAGGTCTTTGGTGATGAAATACGTAAGCAAACCACTCGCCATCGAAGTGATTCCGACGGACATGTTGTTGCGGGCCATATCCCAGGATACCTTTGCCAGCATAATCCCGACCCCGGCCATCATGCCATTGGTGATGACAGGTCCGATAAAATCTACAATCTTCTCCAAAAGGCCAAACAGACCGATGACGGTCATGATCGCTCCCCCGAGAAAAACCATCGAGATCCGGTCCCGCATGCTTTTTCCCATCGTCCCTGCCACCGCAATCGTCTCAGCTTGGTAGGAAACGACTGCAACCGATCCAGTCATTGCATTACCTGCCGCCCCTACCAAAAACGCCAAGGCCGTAGGGACAGAAGCAAAACCGAGCGATAGCGCGAGCAACCCCTGCGGCAAGCCGTTGAGCACTACGCTGAGTGCCGCGACAATATCTTTCCATTCCATTTCTCTCGTTCCCCTTTTCTCTATTTCAATCCTGAAACTACGAATGAATACACCTTAAACTAACATGATTGCCGATTGATTTCAATATATTTTACTTTATTATTCGTGTTTCATTTATTTTGCAATGAGAATATTGTCGAACGTTCGGTTTTTGCTCATTATTTCCGAACACTAGAGAGGATTCGCTTCCATGATCCCGTCTTGTTATAATCAGCATGAAAAAACAGCGAAGAGGATGAGCAAGCATCCCTCGCTGTTTCATTGGAGGCATATTTATGAGGTTGCATAAAGGTGAAACGCTTTTTCGGCAGGGAGAATCAGGACCTCTCTATCATCTCAAAAGCGGATTGCTGAAAATCCTGCGCGTGCATGAAGATGGAAGCACCATTTTGGTGAATATCATCGTCCCTGATGAGATCATCCCGCATCACTCTCTCATCAGTCCGAATCCATACTACGGAACAGCGGTCGCGCTTGTGACCTGCGAGGTCGATGTATTGCCCGAGAGTGAGTGGTATCCCACTTTGCAGCAAAACCCGGAAAAATGCCTCGCCATCGCCAAACAGCTTCAAGACAAGCTGCGGATGATGCAGCAGCGAATCGACCAGCTGACAGAGGTGACTCCCGCCAAAAAGCTGGAGAAGCTGGAGCGCTGGTTTCAAGCCTATATCGCGCCAACGACGTTGACCGATGTATTGACGCAAGACGAGATCGGACAATTGATCGGCTTGCGGCGCGAGACCGTCAACCGTCTGCTCCGGGCACAGGCTGCTGCAGCTAGCAACCCTCCGTCTACAGAGTAGCCGCCGGACCGAAAAATTCCCAATGGATGTCGGATTCTGCTACTCCGCATTGCAACAGGAGTCCTTTCATCGCACTCATGAACGGTACTGGTCCGCAGAGATAGAATCTGGCGTCGGTTGTCCCCAGCACTTCTTTCAGCCAGGCAAGGTCGATATAGCCCTCTTTATGGTAGGCTTTCCTTTCTCGATCTTGCACTGTCGGTTCTGTGTACGCCCAAAATACCGAGACTTGTTCGTGCTTCTGTGCCAACTCTTCTATTATATCTTTCATTGCATGCACATTTCCGTTCTGCGCAGAATGGATGAAGGTTGCTTGATGGTTCGGCTTTTTCTCCAAAAGCGTATGCAGCATGCTGACCATCGGCGTCAATCCGACTCCGCCGCTCAAGAACACAATCGGACGGCTTTCGTTCAAATCCAGTGTAAACACGCCTGCCGGAGCAGACAGCCAAAGCACGTCTCCTTCCCCTACCTGCTTGTGCAGAAAAGTCGAAACCTTGCCCTCCGGCTGATTCGCTTGCCCGTCCTCGCGCTTCACGGAGATCCGGTAATACGGTTTGCCCGGAGCGTCCGACAAGCTGTACTGGCGGATGTGGACATTATTCTCGCCCGGGATCTCCATTTTTACACTCACGTACTGTCCTGGTTCGAACTTCGCAATCTTGTTGCCGTCCTGCGGAACGAGATAGAACGAGGTGATGACGTCGCTCTCCGCAACCTTTTTCTCTACGCGGAAGGGGCGAAAGCCTTCCCAGCCTCCCTCCTGCTGCTCCGCTTTCTCGTATAAATCCGCCTCCACACTGATGAAGGCATCCGCGATCACCCCGTACGCTTCGGCCCACGCCTGAATAATCTCATCTGTCGCAGCCTCTCCCAATACGTCCTTGATCGCTGCCAAAAGATTTTCTCCTACGATCGGATAATGCTCGGGCTTGATCCCCAGACTGCGGTGTTTATGGCCAATCTCTTTTACGACAGGCAGAATCGCTTCCAACTGATCGATGTGTTTGGCTGCGGCATAGACGGCGTTAGCCAAGGCAGTCTGTTGGCGTCCTTTCTTTTGATTCGCGTGGTTAAAGATATTCAACAGCTCTGGATGCTGTGTAAAAAGCAATTGATAGAAACGCTTCGTAATATCGGTACCGTGCACTTCCAACACAGGAACGGTAGATTTAATGATTTGGATGGTTTCTTGGCGTAACATGGGGCCTTCCTCCTCTTTTTGTACCTGAACTTGAATCCTTGCATTCAGTATAGAAAAGAGGAGGCGTCCCCACTGTGATTGGAATCACACGAAAACAGAACGATTTGTGAATAAGGAATGCAAATTGGTCTCGCGGAAGAAACTGCCCGGGCACGCACTTCCAAAATAATAAATTTTTGTGAATTCACTCTCGTTTTGGTAACATTTTCATTCAAAAAGAGGTACTACTTGTTGAGCCCATTTTTAGTGTCCGGTACTGATACGTGTGGAGTCATGAAACTGTCTTCACAGGAGGCGAAAAAAATGGAAGAGGATCATATCAGGAAAGAAGGGGCACACCGTGAAGTGTCAGGACATTGAGAAATACATCGTTCCTTATGTTGACAATGAGATTTCCAAGGAACTGCGGTTGATCGTCGAAGCACATTTGCAAGCATGCCCGTCCTGTCAGCAATGGGTAGCCAAAGTCCAAGATGAATCCGCAAAAACCCATGAGCCCTCGACTCCCTTGCCGCCAAGAAGCTCGCGCCGTCGTCGGAAAAGGAAGAACGGGCGAAAGTGGACTGCTGTGACCATAGCCTTTCTTTTGATCGCATTGTTGATAGGAACCTCATTCCTAACCCGTCTCGGAGAGGGTCTGGGGCTGAAAAAGGCTGCTGAACAATGGTTTTCTACACCTGCAAATGCTTCTGTCACGGACCAGGGAATTACGCTCAAGATTAAGGACATTCTGGCAGACCCGTCTCGAGTGGTCGTGACATATGTGTTGGTCGATGATCAGGGGGAAATTTTGCCCGACTTGTATTTCGAGACATCAGGGCCAAATCAACTCTATGTAACCGATGAAAAAGGAGAAAAAATCGCCGAGGGTGCTGGCTTCCAACGCGGCGAGCAATATGCCGATCTGACCTTTTCGCTTCGCAACCCGCCCAATCATATCGTCGTTCACATGGACGTAAAACAGTATGGGGCCCGGGATATCAAACCCGTTCAATGGAGTTTGAAAATACCCGTCGATATTGAAAAAAACATGGCTGCGAGCAAAACCATTCCGATCGATCAATCTTTTACTACACCGGAGGGGCTTAACCTGCATGCAAAACAGGTGACATATGCCCCAAGCGCTACTCGCCTGGAAATCGAAACAAATTGGAGGGCAGAGGCGAAGGAACGCATCCAAAAGCAAGCACGTGAACGGCTGCAAACGGATCCGGGTGAAGCATTTCTTCGCGACCTGTTCTCCCATAAAATCTCGTATCATATGGAAGATGAGCAAGGTCAGATTTATGCGGATATGGTACCCGGTTCGGTCAACCAGACAAAAACGGTGTCACTGGCAGAATACACAGTGGAAAACGATGCGGAAAAATACGGCTGGTACGGCTCGTTCGTTCCGTATGAAGGGCAGGGAAAGCTGTTTTTGGTGCTGGATGAGATCACGGTAAACGAACCTGCTGACATCTCACTCTCCTTTAACCCGAAAAAACTGACCCAGCAGCCGTTTCGTCAGCAAATCGGAGAGAACACCTACACCCTCTCCCCCCTTGTGCAAGAGACAGTGGAAGGGACGGGGGAAAGGGTCTGGAGGATGGAGTTGGATATCGTAGGCACAACTGCCAGCTGGCCAAAATGGTTCCTACGGGATGACACGGGACGCTCCTATCCTGTCGCAATCGACTACCAGCGATCGCCCATCGAGGGCTCCAGTTCGGGTGCCCATGTAAAAGAAACGTTGTTGATCAAAGAACTGGACCATCTGCCTTCGCAACTGACACTCGTGATGCAGACACAAAAAAAGACCTACGATAACTTCCAATGGCGAGTGGAAATCCCGCCCGCTCCTTGAGTTTTTCGTACAAAAAAGCAGGCCCATCGCACAGGAAGGGCCTGCTTCTCTTCTCTATTCATCTCCCCGTTAACCTCGGATGGCCGCCAGCCAGCGCTTCGCTTCTTCTGTCAGCCCTGTCCAATCCCCTGCTTCGATCAAATCTTTGCGAAGCAGAGCGCTTCCGGCACCTACGGCATTGGCTCCTGCGTCGAGATAGGCTTTCGCCGTATCGAGCGTAATGCCCCCGGTGCACATGATCGGAATATGCGACAAGGGCCCCTTTACGTCTTTGATAAAGGATGGGCCCAGCACCGATGCCGGAAACAGCTTGATCATGGCAGCCCCCAGGTTGACGGCACGAAGCATTTCACTGGGCGTAAATACCCCGGGGATCACCGGAATGCCCTGATCGGCCGCATACCGTACCACTGCCTCCTCGAGCACCGGCGCCACAATAAACTGCGCTCCTGCCTCGATCGCTCGACGGCAATCCGCTACGTCCAGAACGGTGCCAGCTCCAACCAACGCCCGGTCTCCGTAGGATTCGACCGACTCCCGAATGATGGCCTCTGCCCGCTCCGTCTCCATGGTGATTTCGACCGCTTCGATCCCGCCGTCCAGCAGTGCCTGCACGATGTCATGGCTTTTGTCGTAAGGGATTTTACGCAACACAGGGACCAGCGGAATCGCCTTCAGCCTCTCGATTGTCATACAGAGTCCTCCTAACGCTCGATCACTTCGCGTGTGCCCAGAAATCCCTCTACTTCCTCCAGGTATGGCAGCCCTTCATTGTCCCCGTGTACCTGCACGACCATCGCGCCAATCGCGTTGGCAAACTCGAGCGTTTTTTCGATCGGCCATTGATGGATCATGCCATAGAGGAACCCAGCATCAAAGCCATCTCCTGCGCCTACCGTATCCACGACTTTCCGAACAGGGAATCCAGGGTGATGCAGCCATTTCCCGTCCACCAACGCATAGGATCCATGCTCACCGTCTTTTACTATGATTTGTTGGAAGGAATAAGCTTGGAGTGTTTGCAGCAATGCCTGTTCCTGCGACGCATCGAACAGAAGCTCCATTTCCTCACGCCCAGCCAGAAGGTAATCCACGTATGGCAGATAGGAAAGAATCGTCTCCCTCGCTTCCTCCTTGGACCACAGGCGCAAACGGATGTTGGGATCAAACGAGACCTTAACCCCGTGCTGCTTCGCCAATTGCAAAGCGCGCAGGATGACGGCGCGGTTGTTCTCCTGAATCGCCGGAAAAACGCCCGTGACGTGCAGAATTTTGGTTTTTGCGATATAGTCTTCGGGCAACAGGTCGGGCGTAAGCGTCTCTGTCGGGGATTTTTGCCGATAGTAAAAGGTACGACCCGCTCCTGACTCCTTCACTTCTTTGAAATTGACGGAAGTGGCATAGCCCTCCATCATTTTGACTTCGGAAATGTCAATTCCCTCGCCGCGCACGGTATTCACGATATGCCGCCCGAACTCGTCCTTGCCCAGACGGCTGATCCAGCCTGCCTTTAATCCCAATCTTGCGCAGCCCAGTATCACATTCAGCTCCGCGCCACCGATTTTGCGTTCAAACTGATTGACGAACCGCAGCGGACCCCTGCTCTGGGGATCGAAGGTAATCATGCCATCCCCGATAGTGATGATATCCATCAAGGCTCCTCTTCCTTTCTTGGTGTCCGACTTATCTGCTCATCCATCCGCCATCTACGACAAGCACATGGCCATTGACGTAATCGGATGCTTTGGAAGCCAGGAACAACGCCGCTCCCGCCAAATCGTCCGGCACTCCCCAGCGCCCTGCGGGAATTCGCTCCAAAATGGCCTGATTGCGCTTGCTGTCATTGCGGATAGCCTCTGTATTGTTGGTATCGATATAGCCAGGAGCGATGGCGTTCACCTGCACGCCCTTGGCGGCCCATTCATTCGCCAGAGATTTGGTCAATCCGGCCACTCCATGCTTGCTCGCTGTATAGGCTGGAACGAAGATTCCGCCCTGGAACGACAAGAGAGAGGCGATGTTGATGATTTTTCCTGCGCCGCGCTCTACCATGCCGCGACCGATTTCCTGGGAGAGGATGAAAACGGCATTCAGGTTGATGTTGACCACGCGCATCCATTCCTGTTCGCTGTAGTCCACAGCAGGCTCGCGATAGACGATCCCAGCGTTGTTGACCAAGATATCGATTTGATGTTTTTCCAGAAGGGGCTTGATCTGTGAGCGAATCTGATCTACCTGGCTCAAATCAATCAGTACGGTTTCATACGTGCCCCCGACTTCTTCGATCTTCGCCTTGGTCTCATGCAGATTATCGCGGTGGCCCAGCAGCAGAACATGCGCACCTGCTGCAGCCAAACCGACGGAGATGGCTTGCCCGATTCCGGTGCGAGCCCCTGTCACCAGCGCGGTTTTGCCTTTGAGTGAGAACATATCCAGTACGTATTGCATCTCCATACCTCCGTTTTCCTTATTTGTCTGATGTAAATTGATACATGACTTTGACGGCATCTGTATGACTGGTCAACAAATCAAAGCCTTTCTTCGCCTCGTCCGGCGACAGCACATGTGTGATGATCTTTTCAAAATCGCGCTGCTGCACCAAAAGCTGTGCCGCCAACTCAAAATCCTTGTCGGTATAGACGCGGACGAAGCGCATCGTCAGCTCCTTGAACATGCCTTTGAGCAAATCTACCTCTGTCGGCTTTTTATAAGCGGCCACAATCACGATGGTACCTCGCACCTTCACGATATCCGTGAGCAGCGGCACGACGGAATGGTGACCCGCGCAATCAAACACAAAGTCGGCCCCGGTGCCGTTCGTTTGCGAGAGGACGACTTCCCGGACGTTTTCCTGCTGTGGATGGATCGTAGAAAAACCAAGCTCCTTGGCTTTTTGCAATCGAAGCTCGTTGGTCTCCACGATCGTCACTTGTGATGCCCCTGCGCTTCTCAGAGCCAAGGCGACGCACAGTCCGATGGTCCCCGCTCCAAAGACGACGACATGATCGCCCGGTACATACCCGCCTTGTCTTACTGCGTGCATGGCGACTGCTACAGGCTCGACCAATGCCCCCATGGCAAAAGACAAGCCCTGCGGCAGCGGCACTACTCGTTCGACAGGCGCCGCCACATACTCTGCCATCCCTCCGTCACAATCGATGCCGACCAGCTGCAAGGATTCACATACATGGCTTTGTCCTGTGGTACATGGAATGCAGGTGCCGCAATTGAGCAAGGGATTGACGGTTACCGGCGTTCCCTCCGGCAGCGTCGGATGACCGGAGGCGATGGTTCCCGAAAATTCATGCCCCATCACCAAAGGCGCTTTTGCCCGCGGGTGGCTGCCTGCATAGATATTCAAATCGGTTCCGCAGATGCCTACATGGGAGGTCTTGATCAAGGCCCATCCTTGCGGCACCTCCGGCATTTCTTTTTCTCGCAAGGAAACGGTTTGCGTCGCTTCGAAGACAATGGCTTTCATCTAAACACTTCCTTGAAATGGTTTCATGGATCTACAGCCCCAGCAGCTTCGGTATGAACAGCGACAATTGCGGGATATAGGTGATCAGCATCAGGACCACGACCGTCACGGCGAAGAAAGGAAGAAGCGGACGGATGACGTTCTCAATCCGCAGATTGGCCACTTTCGTTCCCACGAACAGGACGGGACCGACTGGTGGTGTGATCGTCCCAATGGACAGGTTGAAGACCACCATGATTCCAAAATGCACCGGATCGATGCCGAAGCTTTGTGCAATCGGCCAAAAGATCGGGGTGAAGATCAGAACGGCCGGGGTCGGGTCCATAAACGTCCCTACAATCAGCAGCACAATATTCATAATCAAAAGAATCACGAAAATATTGTCCGTCATTCCGAGCAGACCGCTCGCAATCATGTTTGGAATGTTCGTGAACGCCATCACCCACGACATAATGGAAGAAACACCGATCAAAAAGATCACGATCGCTGTAGTTTTGGTTGATTCCAGCAAAATGCGAGGCAAATCCTTCAGCTTGATCGTCCGGTACAGAAACGACAGCAGCAAGGAGTACACGACAGCAATGGCTGAACCTTCCGTTGCGGTAAAGACCCCGCCAATGATCCCGCCGATGACGATGACAATCAGCAGCAGACTTGGGATTGCATCCCAAAAGACTCGCAATGCCTGCTTGAGCGTCACCCCTCCCTCGCTTTTATATCCAAAACGTCTGGCAAGGAAAAACACGACGATCATGCAGCCAATTCCCCACAAAATTCCGGGTATGTAACCGCCCATAAACAGTGCAGCAATCGAGGTTCCGCCACTGACCAGCGAATACACAATCAAGGTATTGCTCGGGGGGATCAGCATTCCCGTCGGGGCAGAGGCAATATTGACCGCTGCACTAAACTCTCTTCTGTAGCCTTCCTTTTCCTGCAAAGGGGTCATGGTCCCGCCGACGGCTGCCGCTGCTGCGACAGCCGAACCGCTGATGGAGCCAAACAGCATGTTGGCGACGATATTCGTATGGGCGAGTGAGCCTGGCAATCGGCCGCTTAGCACTTTGGCGCAATTGACCAGCCGGATGGCTATCCCTCCGTTGTTCATGATCACCCCGGCCAGGATGAAGAAGGGAATAGCCAAGAGGGCGAACGAGTTCATCCCTGTAAACATGCGTTGGGCGGAAGTCAGCAAGGCATTGTCCACTTCCAGTATGGAGAACATCGCCAGAACCGAGGCAATCCCGACACTGATACTGATGGGCGCCCCGATTACCAGCAGGATCGCTACTCCGAAAAACAAAATCATCGCAGCCTGAACAGCAACGTCCATATATGTTTAACTCCCTTCCTGCACCTGGTGCTGCCCGGCTTTATTCTGTGTCAGAACCTGATACACATTGTGGATGCAATAAAAGATCGTGAAGCACCCGCTGATCGGCAATGCAGCGTACAGATACCCGACCGGTATTTGCAAAGCCGCAGACAGCTGTGTCCAGGCCAGGCTCGTCGCTTTGAACCCGCCAACCAACAGAACAAGTGCTGCAAATACGATGATCACGACCTGGATCAATACCTCTGCCCCTTTATTCATGCCGGCAGGGAACCTGTCTTTCACAAATTCAATGGCCATATGCCCGTTTTCCCCGAAAACATAGGCAGAACCAAAGAGAACCAGCCAGACAAAGCAGTATTTTGCCAATTCCTCGGAAATGACGCTCGGGTCATGGAAGACGAACCGGGTCACCACTTGCCAAGTTACCAACAACACGAGATAACCAAACAATCCGATGCAAAACGCTGCCAATATTTTGTCCAATCCCTTTTTCAAAGCTCCCATCCCAATCACTCCATCCCTTATTGGGCTGCTTTTCTCACCTTTTCATACAAAGCTTTGGTGTTGTCTGTGGTCAGTTTTTCTTCCAGCAATGGTTTGACTGCCTCTTGGAAGATCTTAATATCTGGCTGATTAAACTTCGCCCCTGCCGCTTCCGCTGCTTGTTTGGCAGTTGCAACATCGGCATCCCACAGTTCCACTTCTTTATCGATGGCTTTGGCGAATTCTTCTTTGAAAATGTTTCGATGCTCTTCAGACATGCCGTTGAGCAGCTTTGTGTTGATGATCAAGTAATCGGGGATCATCAGATGCTGTGTATAGGAATAGTACGGCGCAATTTCGACATGCTTGAGGTTGGTATAGATCAACTCGTTGTTTTCTCCGCCATCCAGGACGCCGGATTGAATCGCGGTGTACACTTCCCCTTGACCCATAGGAGTTCCTGTACCACCCATGAGACCCATCATCTTGATATTGGTATCGCTTTCGATAATGCGAATTTTCAGGCCAGCCAGGTCCTGCGGCGTCTCAATCGGCTTTGTTTTGTTGTACACATTGCGGATTCCGCTGTGGAATGCGCCCAAGACGGTCATTCCCTTGTCCTCCGTAGACTTGTACAGGTCACCGACAACCTCCGGATTATTCAGTACGGACATCTGGTGATCCTTGGAGTCAAAGACATAGGGAAGATTGAACACCACGAAATCAGGATTGAAGTTTTCCATCAGACTCCCCGCCACAATGGACATCGCAATCGTCCCGGATTGGACCAGTTCGATGGTTTCGCGTTGGGCGCCAAGCAGTTCATTCGGATAGACCTCTACGGTGTATTTGCCTCCGGTACGCTCTTTGAGCTTTTCACCAAACTCTTTCATCGCTTTAAATTGCGGGTGATTCTCCGGCTGGTTGAAGGCTACCTTCAGCACCTGCGCCTGACCTGAATCCAGAGTGGAAGCAGTGCTGCTGTTGCTGCTGCCGCATGCGGATAGCACGGACAACGCCAAGAAAGCGGTTACACCTAGAGCTATGGAACGGAATGATTTTCTCATTTTTCATGACCCCTTATCTATTTTTATAAGTGATTCACAGGATAGTGGACAGCTTCCCCGCGCAAAAAGCGAACCGCTTCCTCGGCCACCTTTCGTTTCAGCTCCTGCGCAGCCTGCTCGGAATACCAGGCCATATGCGGAGTGCAAAGGAAGTTGTAATGGCGAAGCAAGGGAGAAGCGGCTGGCAGAGGTTCTGCCTCAGCCACATCCACGCCGGCCCCGGCAATCCATTTTTCAGAAAGCGCCTTGTCCAGAGCTGTTTCGTTGATGATGCCCCCTCGCGATACGTTGATCAAGTACGAGGTGGGCTTCATTTTACGCAACTCCGCCTCATCGATCAGATTGCGGGCATGGTCGAGCGGACAGTGGATCGAGACTACATCTGATACCGCCAATAGTTCGTCCAGCTCGACCAGTTCTATGTGCGTGGGGATGCTGCGATTCGGCTTTTCGCTGATCCGGGGATCATAGCCGATCACTTTGCAGCCGAGCGCGTGTACCTTGTTGGCAAACGCGGTTCCAATGCGACCGACGCCGATCACGCCAACGGTCTGCTCGCTGTGGCGAAAGATCGGGATGCTCGTCTGGTAGTTCCAGATGCCCTGACGTACCTGCTCCGTCATGAGCGGGATTTTGCGAGTCAAAGCCAGCATCAGAGCCAAAGCATGGTCGGCTACCTCATTTGTTCCATAGTCCGGCACGTTGCATATCTGAACGCCGTGGCGAGTGGCTGCCTCCAAATCGACGTTGTTGACTCCTACCCCGTAGCGTACAACCAGCTTTAGCTCCGGCAGACTTCTCATGACCCGGTCGGTGATCGGCGCATACTGATTCAGAAAAACGGCAGCGCCTTGCCCTTCCCGGATGACATCATCCTCCGTTCTGCATTGCTTGAGGACAAAAGGGACAGTCGCCTCGTTCAGAACACGGCGCTCAATTTCAATATCCTCATGATCGCAGTCCGTAATCATTACCTGTTGAACAGACATGTTTGTCTCACCCACCTATCGCAAATCCTTCATCGCTACGTGGTCCATATCGTCGAAGTCTTGATTTTCCCCGCACATGCCCCAGATGAAGGTATAGTTGCGCGTCCCGATCCCGGCATGGATCGACCAGCTTGGCGACAGGACCGCCTGTTCATTGCTGATCACGATGTGGCGGGTTTCATCGGGCTTGCCCATCATGTGGAAGACGCGCGTGTCCTCCGCCATATCGAAGTAAAAATATACTTCCATCCGGCGCTCGTGAGTGTGGCATGGCATGGTATTCCACCCGCTGCCTTCCTCCAGGACTGTCATGCCCATGCTCAATTGGCAAGACTGCAGGACATCAGGATGAATGTATTGATAGATCGTCCGTTTGTTCATTGTGGCATTGTCCCCCAGCGGACGAGCCAGAGCCTTTTGCCGATCGATCTTCACGGTCGGATGGCTAGTATGGGCCGGACATGAATTGAGGTAAAACTTCGCTGGCTGGGAAGGGTCATTGGATGCAAACACTACCTCTTTGGTCCCTCGACCGATGTAGATGCCCTCTTTCGCGCGAATATCATGCACTTCTCCATCGCAAGTGATCGTGCCGTCGCCGCCGACATTGATGACGCCCAACTCCCGGCGCTCGAGAAAATATTTGGCTGCCAGCTCTTTTCCGGCATCCAATGACAGCGCTTTCTCTACTGGCATGGCGCCGCCGTATATGATCCGGTCCACGTGACTGTACGTTAACGTGATCTCGTCAGATCTGAATACAGTTTCCATTAAAAATTCCTCACGGAGCTTCTCGGTTGTATACGTTTTGACGTCCTCTGGATGGTGAGCATAAAGAATTTTCACTCGGTATCAACTCCTCTTTGTGGTGAAAATCAATCTGTGGGGTTCACATGTGAGCAAGGATGGTTGGCAAGGATGATATTTAGTTCCGTATTGTAGAACAACGTTCCACAAATATATTACAACGAACTGCCAGAACATTTCAATACATCATTCCCAAATTCTTTGCACTTGCTCGATTTATCAGATAAATCATTGATCTGCACGGGTTTCCTCGGTTTACAAAGCCGTTTCATTCCACTATGATAAAAATGGAACAGCATTTCAAAAGGGTGATTTTGGAAAATCAATCGGGGATTCATGTGGGATTGAAGCAATATTGAGAAGGAGAACGTTCATGTCAAATGTGCAATCTTTAGAACGAGCGCTTACACTCTTAAATGTCTTGTCTGAGTATCCAGAAGGCATCCAAATTACCCGTTTATCCGAACAAGTCGGACTGTCCAAAAGCACGACGCATCGCCTCTTGGCCACACTCGTACACATGAATTACGTCGTCAAGGATGAGGAGACGGAGAAGTACAAGCTGGGCTTTCAGCTCATCTATTTATCGCGAAATATCCTCAACAGCATAGATGTCATCCAGATTGCCAAGCCATTTCTGGAGAAGCTCTGCCACGATGTGAATGAGACCATCCACTTGTGCATCGATGACAATGGCGAAGTGATGTATATCGACAAAATCGAAAGCAACCAGACGATTCGCATGTTCTCCCGAATTGGAAGCCGCGCTCCCATGTACTGTACGGGGGTTGGAAAAGTATTGCTCTCCGGGATGAGCGCAGAAGCCTACCGCAAAGTGGTTTCCGGTATTGATTTCGTAGCCAGAACAGCCAAGACTATCACATCCGCCGAAGCGCTGGCCGAAGAAGTCGCAGCCGTGAAAAACCAGGGGTACGCTCTGGACAATATCGAAAACGAAGAAGGCATCCGCTGCATCGCCGCGCCAATCTTTGATTCTCAAGGAAAGATTATCGCCAGCTTTAGCATCTCCGGCCCAAGCAACCGGATCACGATGGAGCGCGTACAGGATGAACTGGTCAGAAAAATCCGCGAGACCTCGCAGGAGATTTCCCGGCAGCTCGGCTATCGCATCTAGCTCGCGTTTTGGTCCCGAACATGCAAATGTGCCTTCCGTCGCTTAGGCGGAAGGCTTTCTTCGCGTTTACGTTCCAAACCAGAAGCCCTCATACGAAGCCGGTTCCTGTATTCTCACACCCAATTGCTTTGCAGCCGTACGCGGCCAATACGGATCCCGCAACAATTCTCTGCCTATCGCTACCAGATCGGCCCGACCGTTTTGCAAGATTTCCTCCGCCTGAATTCCCTGTGTGATCAATCCTACTGCTGCCGTAGCAATATGAGCTTCACGTCGGATCATCTCTGCGTAGGGAGTTTGGTAGCCCGGATAGACTCTCGGACTTTCCAGCAAGAGTCCTCCGCTGCTGCATACGACCAAGTCGACATCCTGCTGTTTCATCCATGCGGCGAATTGCACGTAGTCCTGGATGCTATTTCCCTGCTCGCTGTACTCGTTGGCGGAGACCCGAACGAACAATGGCCCGCTCCAGACACTCCGCACCTCATCGATGATTTCCCGCAAAAACTGATACCTCCCCTCTCTTGATCCACCGTACCGATCCTCCCTGGTATTCGTAAGCGGGGAGAGAAAGTCATTGATCAGATAGCCGTGAGCCGCGTGGATTTCCAACACATCAAAACCAGCCGTTGCGGCCCGGATCGCCGCTTGCCCAAACCCCGCTGCCGTTTCACGTACTTCTTCTTGGGTCAACGCTTTCGTAGCTCTGCCCTTGTACGGCAATCCCGAGGAAGAGCGCGGTTCCCCCTCCATCACTCGTTTGCGTCCTGCATGCCAGAGCTGGACTCCTGCTTTTGAGCCGTTCTCATGCAGCATCCGCACCAGCTGGCGCATCTGCGGAATTTGCTCATCGCACCACAGTCCGAGATTGCTGGGATAATCCCTGCCTTCCTCCAATACGGCGGTCGCCTCCAGGATAATCAGACCCACCTGTCCCATCGCCCTTGCTCCGTAATGAAGCATATGCCACTCGGTCACCTTGCCGTCTTCTTCAGCAGCCAACGTCCCCATCGGAGACATGACAATTCTGTTTTTCAGTTCGATTCCCTTTATCGTCATCGGCGTAAATAGCAGACTCATCGTTCACACACCCTTTCTTCTGGTTTTTGCAAAAATATTTTCTTTGCTCAATTGACCCTTATTTTATAAGATGAATACAAGGTTTTACATAAGATAACAACGGAATAAAGGATCGAGCGAATTGGTTTTCAAGCTATTTCAAATATAAAAACTTGAAAACAAAGGTGGTGTGTGAACGTGGACAAAGTCGATCAGCATATCCTGCTCCTTTTGCAAAATCAGGGCAGGCTTTCGATGACAGAGCTGGGCAAAATCGTCGGGCTTTCTCAACCGGCCGTGACGGAAAGAGTGCGCAGACTGGAGGAAAAGGGCGTAATCTCCGAGTATCGCGCCGTCGTTTCCCCGGAAAAAATCAATTTGCATGTGACTGCCTATCTGCTTTTTCACAGCAAGGATTGCGACAAGTTCGTCCAGTTCTGCAAGGAAACGCCGGAAGTGGTGGAATGCCATCGTATCAGCGGTCAGTACAACCATCTGGTAAAGGTCGTAACGGAATCGTTGCGCTCTCTGGAGCAAGCCGTCAATCGCCTCGGTGTTTATGGCGATTCGACCACCCTTATTGTGCTGTCTAGCCCGATTGACCATAAAGATCTGATTCCCGCGATCCCGGATGAGCAGTGAAATGAAAAGAGGAACGGTCCCAAGCATGACTGCCTGGATCGTTCCTCTCTTCATTGTCTTTTTCTATTGATCGGATTGGGGAACAGTTATTTGCTGGATTGTCTGTGCGGAAGCATCCGCCACCCAGATTTTCCCCAGGGCATCCACCTTGACAGCTACCGGCATGGAAAAGGATGATCCCAAGGTCGTCACTTTCCCTTGATGCAAATAACGGATGGCGTGATTCATGCTGTCCGCGATCAAAAGTCCCCCGTCGGCGGTTACTGCAAGCCCCTTGGGAAATTGGAATTTCGCTGCCGCCGCTTCCCCGTCAGCATAGGACCCCTCAGCATAAAGCGCGTCCTTCGCGTAAGCTTCTCCGCCCCCTGCCACCGTCGTCACTGTCTCGTTCTCCAGGTCTAGATAGCGAATCCGCTGGTTACCCGTGTCGCTTACATAGAGATTGCCCTTGGCGTCCAGTACGATGCCGGATGGTTCATTGAATTTTGCCTCACTCAGCTTGCCGTCGCGGAAATCTCCGGCACTCTCGAGATACCCGCTCGCCAGCTCTACCGTCCGCTCAGACAAGCTGTTCAGCGTAGTTACGCTACCATCGGGAGCAACTTTGCGAATGGCGTGGTTCAAGGTGTCAGCGACATAGAGCGTACCATCCTCCGCTACCGCCACATCACTCGGCGAATGAAAACGCGCTTCTTTCCCCGTGCCATTCCGATCGCCCTGCACCCCGTCACCGGCGATGGTGACTACTCCCTGCGGGGTAATTTTACGGATCGCATGGTTTGCCGCATCCGCTACGTACAAAGCCCCGTTCTGATCAACAGCCAAGCCTTGAGGCTGATGAAACATCGATTGGTTCAGAGGGCCGTCCAGCAGCAGTCCCGCTGGAAAGCCTTTCGCGTCGCGGTATACGGTAAAGCCTGCGTACGTGCTTACGGTACCAGTGGAGATTTTGCGGATCAGATGGTTGCCCGAATCCGCGACAAGGACGCTGCCATCCGCGAGAATCGCCAGTCCCGCAGGCTGGCGGAAGGAGGCCGAGGAGGCGGGGCCGTTGAGTTCTCCGACGGCTCCGCTTCCGGCTATGAATTGATTTGGTGCTGCCTCCGCTTGTGCTGTTGATTGGATATCCTGGGCTGCATAACTAGAATTTGCCCCAACAGTCGCTGAGAGTATAATAGTAAGTCCCGTCAGGTATTTCTTTACATTTACAAATTGCAATGGAACTACACCTCATTTCTAGCGCTTGGATGTTACCTATTACGAAGTAGTCAATTCAGGTTTTCCCATGGTCTCTCCCTTGGCGATCGGAAAGTCATCCGGCCAAGCGAAAACGGTAAATGTGTATTCCTGACCCGTTTCCAATTCTTCAAATGTGTATTCCAACTTATCAGCGGTTAACCAGCCCAAATCAATCTCTGAATCATCATCATTATCTAAGAATACTCTATATCGCATGCTGTCCATATTCTCATAAGGAGCTGACCATCGAATGGTAACAGTGGTTTCTGTCGTACCAGCAACCCAAACATTGATCTCGTCTAATGGTAGCGGCTCTTCCGGAAATTCTTCCTCCTCAATGGTAAATGTCGCTTCTCCTCTTGTGAGCATATAACCATCGCTACCATAAGCAGTGACCTCCGCCCAATAAACACCTGGACTTAAGTCAGGAACATCATATTGCAGGACATCGGCATCCAATTCACCACTACATTCTTCTACACCTTCGCCAGCCAAACAAACTATATAGTTCTCCGCACCACTTACCATGGTCCAACTGATTTCTGCAGAAGAACCTGACGGCGTAGCAGTTACCTCAAACCTTTGATAAACAAACTTCTCGCTCCCTTTTGTGATTTGCTTTCCTCTCGCATCATACGCTATAATCGTCACTCTACTTTCTTCACCACTGGGCACCTCTGTCATATAGGAGGTTTCGCTACTATCAACGGAGATGCAAGGAAATTCATTGATACAAACATCGTACTTCTCAGCACCTTTTACCTCGCCCCATCCAATGTAAACCGCACCACCGAATCCCATCTCAATCGTAATATCAATGGGCTCCGGTTTTGGTTCCGGTTTTGGCTCCGGCGGATCAATCCCCAGCAAGAACGAATTGGTCTGCGCCGCATAGCTTCCGGATGGGTCATAAAACTTCGCTGCAAAGGAATTTCGCAGCATGTTGGACGTATCACTCGCCAAAGCGACAAGCACAGAGCGATCACCTGAAAGCGTGCTGTCTGCGACCGCCAATTGCTGCGATCCATCCATAGATGGGATGTCAAACCGATAACTCTGACCATCCTCCAGCGTCACCTCGTTCCCGGATGCGCTCCGGATCGGTCCCGTAAAAGAGAGTTGGATGTGCTGACTGTCTGCCACGCTTGCGGACACTGTGTTAAATATCCAGCTTTTTACTTCTCCGTCGCGTATATTGTCTGCCACGGCATAGGCTTCGATGCTCCCCCCGCTTGCCGCCACACCTGATTCATAGCGAGTGAAGTCCCCATTTTGCTTATAGTAAATGACTGCTCCCGGTGTCGAACTCTCCAACGTTACCAAGGTACCGGAATCCACCAATCCGCCACTCGGTGATGCCACTACCGCAGCAGCCTGTGGCGCATGAAAGACCCCATAAGTGGAAAAATGATCGACGCTTGCCGTAGCCACTCCGCCGCTTACATTGGTGCTCATATACTCCCAAGACTGATCCCGCTTCTTGTAAAAGATCCCGACATCGTCCGTCTTCTGTCCTGATTCAATCGGATAGGAAAGGGTCACAGGACGCGTAATTTCGATTCCTTCAAAGGCAAACTGCAGCACCAGACCTGCCGGGGTCAATTCACCGCCGGGCACACTCACCTCATTGATGCGCACAGTCGCATTGTCGGGAATGCTGTTTGCCCCCATATCAAGTACGAAACCCTTGTCGAATTGGATCGGCCCTTTCGTTAAATGAACAGGTTTGCCAAAAGGCGCAACCACATGCAGCGTCAAAACAACCTCTTTGTCGTAGTTCTTTACCTTCCCTACGATCCGGTGCGTACCTGTCTTGCGAGTATCTATCTGCTTCTGATCCCATTCCACAAACACTTTTTTCGAAGTGCCATTGCTCATCTCAGCAGTGACATAGATCGGAAGTTTGTAAGCTGCAGCCAGTTCGACCTGCTCCTCCAGATTGTCAACACGGGCAACAGTCAAGTCCTGCTCTGGATCTTCGTCTTTACCCGGAGACCCTCCCGAACCGCCTGATCCACCTGATCCTCCCGAGCCTCCCGACGGTTTCGTTGCCACGGTGTTGCCTGCAGGAGTTCCTGTTCGAGCTTCGAGCTTTTCACGCGCTTTTCTTTCTGCTTCTTCATTTTCCCGAACCAATCTCTCATGCTCTTGCTTGATTCGATTCAGCAAGTCATTGTATTCTTGTTCGCGTTTTCTCTGTGCCTCCTCCGCTACATACCTGCGTCGCTCTTCCATTTCTTGCAAACGATCGCGCTCGCCCTGCTGCTTCTCATTCCACTCGATCGGGTCAATAACACCGCCAAGCCGGATTTTGCGCTCCAATTCCTGATTGGCTTGTTCGACCAATTTGGCGATTTCTTCGTCACTTACGATTTTGCGGTTCAATGATGTCTGGATGAGCGAATTGACTAAAGACTGCATATTTTTTTCGTATTGCTCAAGGTCCATCTGCTGATCGAGATGCAACTGCGGGAAGCCCGCTTCTGCTGTGCCACTCTCGAAGCTTTGGCGAACCTGTTCGATCCATTGATCATGCTCCTGGTCCATCACTTGCTTATTCCGGATCAACGCTTTTATTACCTCGGGCGCCAAATCCTGAATGATATCATCCGGCAGAATAAAGGACACCCCTGACTCAGACGGAAGCGCAGCATCACGTCCGTAAAAGGCCCCTTGCATCATCGGGTACACAACGGTGGGGAGTTGTTCAGCCGTATTTTCTGCCTGTACGATGCCAGATGCCACAAAAACACCGCTTCGTCCGGTAATCGGGTCAACATTCACGTAGAATTGCGTGCCACGTACTCCCATGATGGCGGTAGGCGTCTTCACCGAAAATTCATCCGCCTGATTGGTCAAGGATTTCACTTTCACAAAGGTGGAGCCAGATGAGACCTGGACATTCGTCTGCTTGCCCTCGATGGTCTCCTGCAATTCCGCGAGTGTAATCACTGTATTCTCGACCACAGTAATCTCGTCCTGATGATCGACGATCGAGAGCACGACGCTTGATTTGGCCCCAGTCGAGATCTGGTCTCCTTTGTTCAAACTCATGCTTTTAAAGGCTTTATACTCCTTCGTTCCTCCTGATTTCTTGATCATCACTGTGCCTGTCACCTGCTCCACCTTGGCGACACGCGCTGTCTCGGCATGCGTGACAGCCGCCATCCCCGACCAAAGCAGGCAGACCAGGATGAGCGCCACGATCCATCTTGTCAGGGCTTCACGTTGCCCTATTCGATTCTCCATGCTCAATCACTCCCCCACCTTTATTTTTGCTTCCACACCATCTGGTCGCGCGATCCAATCCTCGACCTCGTACAAGCGAATGGATGCGCTTTTTCCTTTCATTTGCCTCTCACCAACCACGCGATACCTGAAGAAATTCTTCGTACGCAAATAGGTCTCTTCGGATACAAGAATCTGATTGGCTGCCGAATTGGACTCGATCCGTGCTGCCGTATTGACGGCATCGCCAATCGCTGTATAATCAACCCGCAAATAGGAACCGATATTGCCAACCACCACTTCACCCGTGTTGATTCCGATCCCGATGCTAACCTCGACACCGTATTTTTGCAGGATGTCCGCTTGCACACTCTTCATGCCATTCTGAATGTCGTAAGCTGTCTTGACCGCATGGTATTCATGATGCGGCACATCCAGGGGAGCATTGTAGAGAATCATGGCTGCGTCACCGATAAACTTGTCAATCGTCCCCTTGTTCGCCAACACCTGATTGGTAATCATATCGAACATCATGTTGAGAAAATCGACGATCTCCTCTGGCCGCAGCTTTTCGGATAGAGGTGTAAAGCCGCGAATATCCAAAAACAGAATCGTCAGCTCCTTGTTTACGCCCCCCAGCGGCAGCTCTACGTCGCTTTTCGCGATCTGCTTCACCAGTTCGGGTGACAGATAGCGGCCAAACTGCTTCGTAATAAATTGCTTTTGCTTCATTTCAAAAAAAGTCTTCACTGCAAGGTTGACGACATAGACCAGCCAAAGCGCCGCGAGCGGGTAAACCACATCGAGGTAGACCAAACGCTTTTGAAAAAGAAGCCACTGCCCGGCCAACAAAACCGCTGTAAGGAGAAATTGAAGAGCTACGCTCGTGACTGTCTTGGTTCTCCAGGTCAGTAACACCGATGCAGCCATTGCGGCCAGAATCAGGACCAGGATGGCCAGATCCCCAATGACCGTAATCTTCTCGTGACGCAATAATTGATCCACGATATTGGCGTGCGCGTAGACGAGGTACATATGATTGTCTACCGGCGTCGGCTTGGCGTCATCACCGGCAGCCGCGAACCCGATCAGGACGATTCTGTCCGTAAAGGTTTCTGCCGGGACTTCCCCGTTCATGACCATATAGAACGGGATGCTCATAAAATCCTTGGTGGAACTGTTAAACTTGATGTTCATTTCGGCCTGCGGATGGTCAGCCAGATAATCCTGTACATCCGCCCCGTACATTTCAGCAATTTGATATCCCAGCGACGGAATCGGCCCTTCAGGCGTATCCAGCATCAGCCAGGTTCTCCGGATCAATCCGTCCTCATCGATGGCAGCATTGATATGTGCTGTTTTTGAGGCCGCAGCAATCTCCGGGATCGGCCTGTTCAACTTCTGCCCCTTGAGCAGCTCCCCTTTTTTTACCAGGGTCTCCTTGCGAAAGAAGCTCTCCATCTCCACGGTGGAAGGGATGATGACCTGGTCATGCTTCGCCAGCTCCTCCGCAAATGCCTGATCTACGGCAGGATCGTCGCTTTTCGTAGCAAACGTGATGTCGAATGCTACCGCCTTGGCTCCTGCTAGCTGCTCGAGCAATGGTATGTAGATGTCTCGCGACCACGGGAAGGTGCCGATCAAATCCAGGGACTCCTGGTCGATCTCAATGACGATAATGTCTTCATGCGGCGCATGCGTCATGGAGGTTTGCTGGTTGTAATCATAGAGGGCCCGACTCAGCACCTGGAAGGCTCCTGTGAAAAAAATAGCCAGACAGATCAGCAGGATCAGGAAGTTGCCAACCACCAGGAAGCTGCGAATTTTTTTACTCATAGGGTGTCGTTCCCCCTCCCTACAGGCTGACTGCAACAGCGAGAATGATCAGATGGAAAGTCTGGTCCACCATGATCATCAACCATTTGCTGCGCTCATCCGTGACGCCCATGACCCGTTCATACCAGAACCGGACTATTCCCCGGCGGTCCAGGATCACATGTGTAAGAAAAACGAATCCAATCGCCCACCAGGATAGGCCTGTCGGCAAAAACAGATACGCTGCCACACTGACGGCCAATGTATATACGAAGCAGTGCGCCAGCAGAGGGCGCCACTGCTCTGCCTTGTACTTCGCCATCCATTCCGTCTGCAAGAGATAATCCCCGACCAAGTGGGCAAGGAACAATACGTCAAACTGGCTTAGTGCATTCACTTCCTTCTTGTCTCCTTTACAGGCAACCGCTAGCCGATTGCACCTCTCCTCATATTTCGTCCTTGCATCGATCGAAGCCTCGAAGCAAGTGACTCGATCATGCTGCGGATGACGCTCTCATCCCCGTAACAAAAGTCGTAAAACACCTCATCGCGAATCTTCACCAGCACGGAGGTCTCCAGCGCTGTTACGCTAGCAGAGCGCGGCGCCCGCTCCAGCAGGGCCATTTCCCCGATGACATCTCCCTGATGAAGCTCTGCCATTTGTCTTCCATCCCGTTCCACGCTTACACGGCCTGAGATAATGCCGTACAGGGCGTCACCTGGTTCCCCGTATTGCAGAATGGTTTCCCCCGCCTGTACCGTCACTTCCTCGGTCAACTCCGCCAAAGCAGCCAATTGCCTCTGGGAGAGGGAAGCGAACATGTCTACCTTGAGCAGAATCATCATCTTCTCTGTCAGGGACGCCGCTTCCTTATCTTCCGCTGGCTTGCTCACAATCAGGGGCGCTCCCGTCAGATCCGTATGAAGATCCTCCCGATTTTCCATTTGCGAGGAATGGCTCTCTTCATTCATTCTGCGAATCCGTTTGCTCAGCATTCCGGCAAAGCTGATCGCCAATTCCAGATTGCTGCGTAATAAATCGTAAAACGCATCTTTTCCGATCACACCGAGGGTTACTGGCGTCGCCGAGATGACGGTTGCCGTTCGGCGTATGCTGTCAAACAGCGACATTTCTCCGAATAGCTCGCCTTCTCCCAATCGCTGTACCTTCTGGCCATCCCTGACTACATGGACATCCCCTTGCAAGATCAGGTACAGGGCGTCGCCGGCTTCTCCCTGTTGAATGATGGTTGTTCCGGGTTGTACTTCTTTTTTCTGGAGAACAGCCGCCAGCTTTGCCAGTATGTACCCCGGCAGTTCCGAGAATGAACTCGCCCGCTTCAGAAAACCAACTTGAGTGATACGCTCCTCCTCTTCACGGCTCAACGGCCTTTTGCCGCTTAATGGAACCAAGGCGGGATCAAGTCCGCTTAGCTGGAGCAGGCAGGTCTTCAGCCAGTCATCCGCCTTTGCGTACAAGCCGTGCCAGACCTGATCCTCTGATTCCACCTTGACCCGTTGGTTGTCATAGCTGGCGAGAATGACAGGCATGATCGACCCTCGATGCTGCTTTTGCAATAAATGATCCATTGCCTCCAGGGCATTTCCCTTTTGCCGCAAATCCCCGCTCTCCAAATTACATGCAATTGTCTCTATCATTCTTTTGTCGTAGAGAAGAGATAAAAGGGTGAACAGGTTGCCTATCGCTGTTTTCTTATCGTGCAGCAGGGCATCGCTGCGCAACTCCATTTCAGGTACCGAGTGCAGCTGGAGAGACTGAAGAGCGTACAGGCCATGCTTCACATGTCTGGCTTCCACATCAATCAGGGCAAAAAGTGAATCCTGCTCCTCACCGCGGTAATCGGAGAGCTTGGACATGGCTTCTACGATACTCGCACGAATCATAGTCGATGCCTTCAGATACACTTGCTGCAAAAAGCGATACGCTTCGCCTGAGGGGTGCTGGACCAGGATTTTGGCCGTGTACAGCCGAATCGCTTCATCCGCATGGGGCTTATCCCATTCCTGTCGCAAATGATGGAGCAGTGCATCCAAAGGAAACAAGGCGAGGGCGGCAATTGTTTCTTTTTGCAAACCCGGTTCTCTGAGCTGGACCAGGACCTCTGGCAACAACTGCGGATCGGCCAGTTTGCCTGCGGCTGTGATTACGTGACGCCTAATCTGCCTGTCCGGGCCTTGCATCTGTTTTTTCAATGCTTCGTACAACGTCTCGTCCGGGCCGCCATGCTTGATCAGTCCATAGATCGCCGCGATACGGACTTCTGCGGCAGAATGCTCCAGAAAGGAAGCGAATAATGATGGATTCCTGTTATCGGCAGATGCGGCGAGCGTCTGGATCACCTTTGCCAGAAGCAAGCTGTTATCCGTTTGAAGCAGCGGCTGCAGATACGGCGTCCACTGCGGCTTGCCCGCTCTCTCCATATATTCCAAAACTTCAAGCTGCAGCGTCTCTGGTGAATCCGTCAATAGGGCAGCCAAGTGCCTGTCCATGCTGTACTGCGGGATTTGTGCCAGTAAACGGAACGCATGGAGCCGCTCGGTGTCCGTCCTGCTGCGGTCCTCCATGATCTGCGCCAACAAGGGAGCTTGAAGAAAGGAAATGTCCAAATCGCTCATATTGCCCTGTTTTTTCCTCAACGTGGCGAGAAGCATCTGCACATACTCCCTTTTTGCAGGAAATATGGCCAAAACGGCTATGGACAGCATCAGAGCAGCGATGATGCTGAAGCTGGTCAGGCTGATATTATCTGCCATGATGATGAGAAGCAGGGCAGCCACACCACTCATTCCGTAATCAATGACGCCGCCGACCAGCCCTTTGGCTTTTCCGCGCAGATGCGCCGGGATCGGGAAATACATCAATTCGTGCACGGATTGGTGTATGGTCTCTGCAAAAGCGCGGTAGCTGGCTTTCAGCACCACTGCTGTCAACAGGACAGGCGCAAGGAAGAAGGCAATCGAACTAAACAGCATGGACAAGGGCATGACGAGAAACGCAGGCACGATGCCATAACGGGTGAGCAGGCGAGTCGATACAAACACCTGAAAGACAAAGGCGATCACACCCGTCACGCTGTAAAACATGCCCAGAAAGCTTGCCAATTCCGCTTCCGACAGGCTTTGGCCCAGCGTCATCTTGAACTGGTAATCAGTCAGGGTAATGGCTACAGAAATCGTACCGATAATGATGGCGATGTATTTGAGAATGGGTAGTTGTTTGAATAGATTTGCGGGGGGAGAAGATTGTTTTGATGCTTGCTCTTCCAGGGGTCGGCGATCCGAAGCTTCGTTTCCTTCATGGGTTGCTTTCTTCTGCAAACCTTTTACAAACCAGATGCCGAGAACGACAAGGGCAGCGTAGACGTATACCAATAATTCCGTACCGAAAAAAGGCGCAAGCGAACTGGTGGCAAATCCCCCAATGATAGTCCCGGCGACGCCTCCAGCCGCTACTGTACCGATATAGCGCTTCGCATTCCGTGCGTCCAGAACGGTAGCCATAAAGGTAAAAAAGGCCATCGTCAACAATACCGTGTTGGCTTCATATCCGACAAACATCACAGGATAGATCCACGCGACACCCGTCTTAAGGACCACGCCTGTCAAAAGCACGAATCCGCCCGCGCCGAGAATAGAGCAGATCAGCAGGTGATAAGGGGAGACCCGCTCCGATACCTTTTGAAAAAAGACTCCGACCAATACGACTGCAACCGTTATGTACAGATACATGTAACTCAGCTTGGACATGTCATAATGGCTCAAAAACAGCGTGTCTGCGGCAGCCGAGCCTATAACCGACGACATCATGATGATCGTGTAAAAGACAGTGAGCAATACAACGCTGGGCACCATAGATTCTCTATTCGCTTGCCTGTGTCCGAACAAGCGCTGGAAACCGCTTTTCATAACTTCTACTACCTCGTTTCCGTTTATTGACGATCCCTTCGTTGTATTTACCGTATTACAAAAATAGGGTATTCTTGACCCAGGACAGGCCTTCCTACCTAATCCACTTTTCCATTGTAATGGATTTTTCGTACAGAATGATTATTTATTTAGGAAAATTTGCAAAATTAATTGAGGTGCGATATGAGCACATATATCTCCGTCTGTTCATCTGAAATGTATCAGCAAACCTACCTTTCCTTTCTGCTCGAGCATTACGATCGGTTGGGCCTTCCCTACTCTTACCCTGTCGCCCTCAGCTTTCTCTCCAGCCCGATTTTGATGGATCGGGAAGCTTTCCTCTGTTTTAACGACGAGGACGAGGTCATCGGCGCCTTCTCGTACATATACGGCACCGGCGAAAACCAGTACGAAGACAAGCATGTGATTCAGGTGCAGGTCGTCTTTATCCTAGAAAAGTACCGCGTCACCCGCCTCTTCCTGCAGGCGATCCAATTCCTGATCGAACACATCACCGATTTGGAAGAAGATGTGCGCGAATTGCGCTTCTGGACCCCGGCGAATGACCGCTTGCGCCGCTTGTTTTCCAAATTCGCCGAAAAGATCGATTCGGTGGACACTGTGTTTGGCCCCATCGACGAATACCGTACCGCTTTTTCCGATCTGCGGGCGTATGCAGCCAAATTCCGTCCTGTCTTGTAACCGAGAAAAGGAGACGTTGACATGCTGATTGTCCTGAAAAACCTCTTTGGCTACATGCGTCCCTACAAGCTGCTCACCGCGCTTTTTTTCTGCACGCTTCTACTGGACCTGGCGTTCGTATCCTTTGCGCCGCTCAGCTTCAAAATCATCATCGACCAGGCGATCGAGCCTAAAGACATGGACGCCTTCACCCTCATCATGATCGTTCTCGGCACCGCCGGAGTGATTTGCCTGAGTGCCGGCATCCTGAGTGATTACGCCCTGGCGAAATTAAATGCGCGAATCCAAAATGACTTGCGCGAGAAGCTGTTTACCCATTTGCAGCACGTACATATCGATACCTTCCAGAAGTTCCGCTCCGGCGATCTGGTCTCTTTTTTTTCGGTTGATTTGCCCGCCATTGAAAGAGCGATGGCAGTCATTCTCACCACCGGGCTGCAATCGCTGACTGTCGTGCTAATCAGTACCTCCGTGTTGTTTTATCTGGAGTGGAGCATGGCCCTCTTCATCCTGCTGGGAGCAGCGGTCATTTTCGCAGGTCCGTACCTGCTGGGCCGTCGCGCGCAAGCAGTCAATGCTGATTACAAAGCTCAATTCTCTGCGATGACCAGTGACGTCCAGGAGAATATGAAAGCGCAAAAGGTAATCAAAGGGTTCCAGCTGCAGCAAGCCATGATCGACAAGTTCCATAAACGGCTCGGGTCCCTGTTCGTCAGCAGCTACCAGAAAAATATCATCGGGGCCAAGCTGGAACGGATTCCGATGACGAGCCTTTTGGTTATCAACTTTTCGATTATTGGATTCGGTTCGTACCTCGCGCTGACCGGACATATTACTTTGGGTTCTCTGGTCGCATTTTTTACGATGTATACGTCCATGGGCAATTCGGTGTTCACCCTGACCTTCACTTTGCCTGTTTTTACGGATGCACAGGTCAGCATGGAACGAATCAAGCAGGTACTGGACCAGCCCGTCGAAGCGACAGGCTCGATCAGGCTTGACCCATCCGCTATGCAGCATCCGGCGATTGATGTCCGTCGCGTCACTTTCGGCTATCGCCCCGAGCAGCTGGTCCTCAAGGGTATTCATCTGCACATTCCCGCTGGAACGACGGCAGCCTTCGTGGGGTCGAGCGGCTCGGGAAAAAGCACGCTGGTGCAGCTTCTGCTCGGCTTTTATGAACCGGACAAAGGGACAGTCGAGATCAACGGCAAAGACCTACGAACATTGGATCTGGGCTCGTACCGTGAGCGGATCGGCGTCGTCTTTCAGGACAACTTCCTGTTTCACGGGACGCTGCTGGAGAATATTCGCTTGAGCAAACCGGATGCGACGCGCGAGGAGATCATGCAAGCAGCCAAGCAAGCCGAGATTCACGACATGATCATGGGGCTTCCCGACGGATACGAGACGATGGTTTTGGATGAGGGCAGCAATTTTTCCGGAGGGCAGCGGCAGCGGCTCGCCATCGCCCGGGCGATTCTGCGCAACCCCTCCATCCTACTTCTGGACGAAGCCACTTCTGCATTGGACCCGATCTCTGAAGCGTCAATCAACCGCACCTTTGAGGAACTGTCTCGCAATCGGACCGTGGTGACCGTTACCCATCGATTGGCCTCCATTACGGGGGCAGATCAGATTTTTGTCTTTGACCAGGGGGAACTGGTAGACAGCGGAGGCCATACAGAGATGCTGGAACGAGGCGGATTCTACAAAAAGCTGTGGGAGAAGCAAAGCGGCCTGTCCCTCTCGGATAGCGGCCGTGAAGCGACGATTGAAGCGAGTCGGCTGGCGCTGCTTCCCTTTTTCCGAGGTCTTGACGAGTCTGTCTTGCAGGAGGTTGCCCATCTGTTCCATACCGAAACCTGCGCTGCAGGACTATCTGTCATTCGGGAAGGAGAGACTGGCGAGACGTTTTACCTGATCGCCAGGGGCCGTGTAGAAGTAACCAGGCGCCCGGCAGATGGAGCTTCCGAGCCCATTCGCCTGGCTGTGCTGGAGGACGGCGACCATTTTGGCGAGATTGCCTTGCTGGAGAACGTCCCGCGCACAGCAACTGTCACGGCATTGACGCCTTGCGTTTTCTTGACGCTGCAGCGCAAGAAGCTCTTCTACATCCTATCGAAGCATCCCGAGATTGACGCCCATGTGCGACAGACTTTGCAAGAGAGAAAAAGCTAAAGGAGGCGCAGAAAGCCATGACTGCCCATTTCAGGCGCTGCAGCGGTGATCAGGATCTCGTGAAATTCACCCTCTTTTTTATTCACAATCGTTTGGAATTCAACAGGCAATTTACTTTAATCGATGCCATCTATCACGTATTGGAAAATATTCAAGACTCGCAGATCATCCTTGTCGTAGACCCGCAGGACAACGTAATTGGCTGGGGTCATTATCAATACGTGACGAAAGAGCACCAGCCTGATCCCCATGGGGAGGTTGTCTTTATCTTCTCTGCCATCATCAAGCAGGAGTTTCGCAGCAGCCGCCTGTTTTTGCAGGGCTTCCGATACATGGTAGAGCAGATAGAAGCGGAGAACAGCCAGGTAAAGGAGGTGCGCTTTTTCGTTCAATCTGAAAATACGTACCTGAATCGCCTGTATGCCAAATTCGCCTCTATCGTCGGGGAACGAGATGGCGATCATGGGCATGAACATATTTATGCGACTGATTTTGCTCAGTTGAGGGACTATCTTGCCATGAAAAAAAGCCCGCGCGCAGGCGGGCTTTGATTTGCTTCATCAAGCGATGATTTTGGTTTTCTTTGCGTTCTCTGTCGACTTCTTGATAATGCCGGATAGTGGCCGCTTGAGGACCAGCGCGACGAACAGGCTGAGACCGATAAAGCCAAGCAGCGCCAATATATCCCGCCAGGCCGTCTCCCACCAAATGCCTCCGACCGCCTCTCGCAGCAGGCTGATCGCATAGGTGAAGGGCATGAACGGATTGAGCATCTGGAAAAAGGGCGCGGTCATGCTGATCGGAAACGTGCCGCCCGAGCTGGAGAACTGGAACACCATGAAGATGATCGCAATTCCTTTGCCCACATTGCCGAATACCGACAATAGCGTATAGGTAATCGTTACAAACACCGCGCTCACCAGCATGGCGAAGAGCACAAACGGGAGCTTGTCCGCTACAAAGGCGTCCAGAATCCACATGTCTCCAAGCGTGACGCTGATCGCTTGAAGCTGCCCAATCGTCAGGAACGTTCCCAGTCTGCCCAGATAAAGCTGGTATGGCTTGTAGCGACCCTCTGGGTTGTCCGCTTCTGCCTTCAGCAGGGAGATCAGCAATGTGGCTCCCACCCACAAGGATAACACGCCGTAAAAGGGCGACATGGCAGAGCCGTAATTGGGGATCGGATAGAGCCGGTTCTCTTTGATCTGGACCGGACTTGCCAAAAACTCGCTTTCCTTCTGAATGTCGCCGCGCAACAGCTTCGCGAGAGCGGCAAAGTTGTTGTTCGCCTCCACTTCACGCAGCTTGTCTGCTGCCTGACTCACCGCCCGCTCAAGCTGCGGCAAATCGTCCCGTACCAGCGATGCTACCCGATGCACCCCCGATTCCAGTTCAGGAAGCCTCACTCGTACGAAGTCGGCTAACTGAGACAGCTCCTGTTCCGCTCTCGGCAGGTCATTCTGGATGAAGGCTGCTGCCTGATCCAGCTTTTTGCCGATGGCCGGGAGATTTTCCTGGATCAGCGGTACGGCGATATTTATCACACGCTCAAATTCATCCGCCTTTTGTTGCAGACCAACAGCCGCCTCATGCACCCTCGACCGGATCCTCGGCAACTGCTCCGTAATTCGCTGCAATTCCGTCTGACCGAATTCCAACCCCTGCTTCACATCCGCCAGTACGCCATCGATGGCGGTGAGACGTGCTTGCACTGCCTCGATTTTTTCAGCGGCGACATCGGAAAAGTCAATCAGCCTCGCAATGCCGTCCTCCAACTTGGGCAAAATCTCGCTGTCATAGCGCGAGAGAATATCGCCCAGCACGCTGCTCGTCTCCTGAGACAGCTTGTGCAAGCGCTCCACGACATCCCGCGCTGGTGTTTTTCCATTCTCCAAAGCCTTGGCCACGATGTCCAATAGCTGGACCTTTTGGTGGATGGAATCTGTCCGGGCTTGGAGCCGTTCTATCAGCCCGTCTAGCGGCTGTCCGGGAAGATAGGCGTTGATTTTCTCCAAGAGCGATGAAGTGTGTTCCAGGATGCGGCCGGCGCCAGCCAACCGATCTCTCAATGCGGCTGCCTCCTCAGCTGTTGGCAAAAGGGCAGAATCCACCTGGAGCAGTCTCTCCGTTAGCTTTGTCGTCGCATCCGCAGCTTGCTGTACCAGCGTCAGATTTTGCTTGACCAACGGACCGATCAGTTGGAACGCTGCTTCATTCTGCGTCAGGAATGCGTTTATCCGCTCAGCAATGGAAGCACCCTTGTCTGCCATATCCTCTACGCGCGGTATCGCTGCCTGAGCAGCCTCTACGATCCCGATCGCCCGTCCTGCTATATCCGTCGCATGCTCGATCGTTCCCGCGACCTTGTCGAAGTTCTGATCCAGCTCCTGGACGCGGGCTACCGCGTGCTGAATAGCCGGGAGTCGATCCTGAATCTCCCCAATCCGTGAGAGCGTATCACTGATCTGCGGCCAATGCTTCTGCAACGTCAAAATCGACTCTGCTGCCTGATTGATCTCCGGGATTTTTTTCTCCACCTCGAGGATGACTTGCGCTTTTTCATGAATCGCAGGGAGCTTTTGTTCCAGCTCCAGCACCTTTTGCCCTGCTGCATGAATCTCAGGGAGCCTGCTTTCCAGCTCAAAAATCCCGGCCTCGATCTTGCGAATCGTCGGAAGCTGCTCCTCGATCTTGATCCCGACTTCTGTCAGCTTAGTCAGCAAGGCCTCGCTGACCGCCTCCGTGAAATTTTCGTTGATTTGCTTGGCAAGCGTGGAGACGCCCGAAGAGGTGATTTTCGGCGCAATCGCATTTACCTTTTCGTTGACGCTGTAGATCACCTCGGGTCTGTCCAGTCGTCCGTCGATAATGCCTGTCATTTTGGAAGAAAAGTCCGCCGGAATCAAAATACTGGCGTAGTACTCTCCCCTCTGCAAGCCTCTCTCCGCTTCTTCCCGATCCACAAACGTCCAACCGAGCTTGTGATTGTTTTGCAGGTTATGGATCAGCTCATCACCGATGTTGATTGTTTTGTCGCCGATCGTCGTCCCCTCGTCCTCGCTTGTTACCGCGACCATGACGCCTTCTGTGTTCGCATAAGGATCCCAGACGGATTTGATATTCACCCAAGCGTAGAGAGAGGGAAGAATACAGATCGCGACAATCAGAAAGATGCCCGTCGGCACTTTGAAAATGTTGAGCCAGTCTGTTTTGTAAATTTGCCATATTGAACGCATCTATAAACCACCCAGTATTCTGTCGTGAAATCGCTTCTTGTTCACAGACAGTTTACCACAGGAGAAAAAAATCCGGAAAGAAAGCCGCCTTTTTGCTATCTCAGCATCTGCTTTACCAGTTCCCTGTTGCGTTCTTTGAACAATTCATTATGCGAGGAAACCATTCCGCTTTTGCCGGCATCCGGCTGGATGAATTGTTTGGCCTTGTTCACAGCGTTCGCTGCATCCTGGAAGGCCCCGGCGATCAAATTCAATTTCCCCTCATGCCGCAAAATATCGCCTGCCGCGTACAGTCCCGGAATGGAGGACTCGCTATTGGCGTTGCCTGCTATGTAATACTGGTCCGCAATCTTGATGGGCAGCTTGCTATTTTGCAACAAAGACGTATCGCGCTCGTAGCCGTGGCTGATAATCACCTCATCGACAGGCAGATAGGAGACCTCTCCCGTGTCCAGATGGGTCAGCTCGACCCGATCAATCACTTCATGATTTTCACTCGCGATCAGCTTCGTAATCGTCGTTTGGAAAAAGCATGCAACAGAGCTGTTCAAGACCTGCGATGCCTGAGCTTCGTGGCCGGCAAACGTCTCTTTGCGATACGTCAGATACACCTGTTTGGCGATCGGCTCCAGCTCGGCTGCCCAATCCAAGGCAGCATTCCCGCCGCCCGAAATGAGAATCGTCTTGTCTTTGAAGGGGCGGAATGACTTCACCGTGTAATGCAGGTTGGATATCTCAAACCTCTCCGCTCCTTCGATCTCCAGCTTTTGCGGCTTCAAGATTCCGCTGCCAATCGCTACAATGACCGTTTTTGAAAAATGCTTGCGCCCCGAAGCGGTCTCCAATTCAAAAATCCCCTCTTCGTTGCGGTGAATCGCCTCCACCTTTTCATTCAACACCACTTCCGGACCAAACGTTAGCCCCTGCTCGACAAGCTGCTCGATCAATTTTGCTCCGGGTACGGGTGTCAGTCCCCCCACATCCCAAATCATTTTTTCCGGATAGACATGGATTTTGCCACCCAGCTGGGGCTGGAATTCGATCAATTTGGTTTTCATTTCGCGAAGCCCGCTATAAAAGGCCGAATAGAGTCCTGCCGGCCCTCCTCCAATCACTGTCACATCAAAAAGCTCCTGCTGATCCATCCACGATCACTCCTTCACGCCCTTTGGAAAACCTGTTGACAAAAAAAGGCGGATGTCTTTATATTGTTTACAATACCGAAATTGATAATCATTATCAACGTTTATTTTGTTGTGAACTACATTTCATGGAGGTCAAATCATGGTTCGTCTTTACACGAGCGACTTGCGCATCGGCTATGGAGAGCGTCTGATCGTGAAGGATCTCAGCCTGAAAATTCCCGATCAAAAAATCACCGCGATCATTGGCTCGAACGGCTGCGGAAAGTCAACGCTGCTGAAGGCCATCACCCGGATCATTCCTCATCAATCAGGAGCAGTCATTTTGGACGGTGAGCCAATCGCCAAGGAAAACACGAAGGAGCTCGCCAAAAAGCTGGCGATTCTTCCGCAAACACCCGAGGGCGCAAGCGGCCTGACAGTGGGAGAGCTGGTCTCCTACGGCAGGTTTCCCTATCAAAAAGGCTTGGGACGTTTGACAAAACGGGATGTCGAGGTGATTGACTGGGCCCTGGAGGTCACAGGGACCAAAGAGTTTATGCATCGGCCTGTGGATGCCTTGTCCGGCGGTCAGCGACAACGGGTGTGGATCGCCATGGCACTGGCTCAGGATACCGAGATGATCTTTCTGGACGAACCGACCACCTATCTGGACCTGGCTCACCAGCTTGAAGTCCTCGAGCTTTTGCACAGGCTGAATGTGGAGCAGAGGCGAACGATCATCATGGTGCTCCATGATTTGAATCAGGCTGCCCGTTTTGCCGACTACATGATCGCCCTCAGAGACGGACAAATCGTCAAAGCCGGCGATTGCGAAGAAGTCATGAAGCCTGACGTGCTGAAAAAGGTATTTCAAATCGATGCCCAAATCGGCCGCGATCCGCGGACCAAAAAACCGGTCTGCCTAACCTACGATCTGATAAAAGGAGAAGCAAAATGAAGAACATTTGGACTCCCCTCATGCTTGTGCTAGTCCTGCTGCTCAGTGCCTGCAGCAGCCAATCTGCCGGAAATGCAGAGCCTACACCTGCCGACCAGCCAAAGGCGAATACGATCACCTACCAGTCTGAAGAGGGACCTGTCGAGGTTCCTGCCGATCCCAAACGAGTTGTCGTCCTCTCCAGCTTCACCGGAAACGTCTTGGCCTTGCACGTTCCGCTGGTCGGCGTCGACTCCTGGTCCAAAATGAATCCGAATTTTCACGAGCCGTTACAAGACGTGGAGGAAGTATCCGATGAGAGCCTGGAAAAAATCATCGAATTGAATCCCGACCTGATCATCGGTCTGTCCACGGTCAAAAATCTGGACAAATTGAAACAAATCGCACCAACAGTCACTTTTACATACGGAAAAGTAGACTACTTGACGCAGCATCTGGAGATTGGAAAGCTGTTGAACAAGGAAAAAGAGGCGCAGGCCTGGATCGATGATTTCAAAAAGCGAGCTCAGAAAGCCGGAGAAGAGATAAAGGCCAAAATTGGCGAGGACGCTACTGTGTCTGTCATCGAAAACTTCAACAAACAGCTCTACGTCTACGGCGATAACTGGGGACGCGGAACTGAAATTCTCTATCAAGAGATGAAGCTGAACATGCCGGAGAAGGTAAAGCAGCTGGCGCTAAAGGACGGTTATTATGCCCTGTCCCTTGAGGTGCTTCCCGAATTTGCGGGCGATTATCTGATCTTCAGCAAAAACAAAGAGACAGACAATTCGTTTCAGGAAACAGCTGCGTATCAAAGCATCCCTGCCGTCAAAAACAATCGCGTCTTTGAAGCCAATGCCCAGGAGTTCTACTTCAACGATCCGTTGACCTTGGAGCTGCAGCTCGATTTCTTTCTCAAACACTTTTTAGGGAACTGAGTGACATGGAAAAAACGTATCGGCATTCCATTCCTTTCGTCTATAAACTGCTTGCGGGATTCCTGTTCTTTTTGGTGATGTTCGTGATCGCCATGCTATTCGGAGCAGCCGACACGACGATACGTGACGTGTGGCTGGCCGTCTCATCGCAGGCTGCGGAGGAGAAAATCTCCCTGATCCGGGACCTCCGCTTGCCTCGTGAAATTGCTGCGATCTTCGTGGGCGCTGCCCTTGCCATCGCCGGCGCCATCATGCAAGGGATGACGAGAAACCCGCTCGCCGATCCGGGACTGCTCGGACTGACAGCCGGGGCACATGCAGCATTGGCAATCTCCTTGGCATTGGTCCCTTCTGCCAGTTCTTTCGTCTTGATGCTGGCATGCATGATCGGTGCGGCTGCAGGTGCGGCACTGGTATTCGGGATCAGTGCAGGAAAAAAGGGCGGGTTTTCCTCGCTGCGCATCGTCCTGGCTGGTGTAGCCGTTTCATCGTTGCTTTATGCGATCGCAGAGGGCATAGGGCTAGCCTTCAAAATCTCCAAGGATGTATCCATGTGGACGGCTGGCGGCCTGATCGGCACGTCGTGGAGCCAGCTTCAAGTCATTGTCCCTTGCATCACGCTCGGCATCCTGCTCTCCCTGCTGTTGTCCAAACAGCTGACGATTCTCAGTCTGAGCGAGGAGGTAGCCGTCGGATTGGGGCAAAAAACCACCAGAATCAAAATCCTGCTCTTTTTCGTCATCATCATGCTGACAGGCGCTTCTGTGGCATTGATCGGAAACATGACGTTCATTGGCCTGATGGTTCCACACATCGTCCGTACTTTGGTCGGCACCGATTACCGCTCGATTCTTCCGATGTCTGCCCTGGTCGGAGCCTCGTTCATGCTGATTGCTGATACTCTGGGCCGAACCGTGAACGCTCCGTATGAGACCCCGGTGGCGGCGATCATCGCGGTAATGGGCCTGCCTTTCTTCCTTTTTGTCGTACGGAAAGGAGGGTCTGCACTCTCATGATCCAACCCGCGGTCATACGAAAACAACGAGTGATTGTTTTGCTTTTGCTTATCTTGACTGCCGTCACGATTGGGATCGGCATGGGACTCGGGTACTCCTCCGTTTCCTATGACAGACTGATCCCTGTTCTTCTTGGTCAGGGGACCTTCAAGGAGGAGTTTGTCCTCTTCTCGCTCCGTCTGCCCCGCATGATCATTACTTTGCTGGCGGGTATGGCCCTTGCCTTGTCAGGCGCCATCCTGCAAGGAATCACAAGAAATGCGTTGGCAGACCCAGGCATTGTGGGGATTAACGCCGGGGCAGGCGTAGCCATTGCGCTGTTCTTTCTGTTTTTCCCTGTACAAGCGGGATTGTTTATCTACGCGCTCCCGCTTGTCGCGTTTGTCGGCGCGCTTCTGACAGCATGTCTGATTTACCTGTTTTCCTACAGCAAAAAGACCGGACTCCAACCAAACCGCTTAATCCTTACAGGGGTCGGCTTTTCCATGGCATTATCCGGGTTGATGATTGTTCTGATCTCCTCTGCGGAGCGATCCAAGGTAGACTTTATCGCCAAGTGGCTCGCAGGGAATATCTGGGGCTCGGACTGGCCTTTTCTATGGGCTCTTCTGCCTTGGCTCGTGATCCTGGTTCCGTTTGCACTGTATAAAGCACATGCTTTGAACCTCCTGACCCTTCACGAATCCGTCGCGATCGGCATCGGGGTCTCCGTCGAGAAGGAGCGTGTCATTCTCTTGGTAACGGCCGTTGCCCTGGCCGCATCAGCCGTCTCTGTCACAGGAGGGGTCGCTTTCATCGGTCTCATGGCTCCTCATATCGCCAAAGCCTTGATAGGACCGCGAAATCAATTGTTGCTACCGGTAGCCTTGCTGATCGGCGGATGGCTTCTCCTGTTTGCAGATACGGCAGGACGGCAATTGGTCGAGCCGGACGGCATTCCGGCGGGAATCATGGTAGCGCTTATTGGAGCACCTTATTTTATCTGGCTTCTTTTGCAAAACAAGTAAGGCTCGGTATTCACGATTAACGAGGAAGATCAACCGCGGCCTTTTATTTGGCGGTCCACCAGCTGTAGCGGCGGGGAGGAAAAAGGGGAAAACGCTTCAGGTGGGTTGGGATCTTCGCTGAGGGCTGGCTCTGGCCGTCTCCACTCCAAAGACGGAACCGCGGCCAAAAGCAGCCGATTTCGATGAAGCGATTCAGGGTTGGCCGCTGAAACCGTGTTCCGCCTTTTCCGTTGCGCCTGGGTCAAGATCCCAAATACCTTCGCTGGTTTTCCCCTTTTTCCTCGACTAGCTTTGCCTGGTCCCCCCACCTTTTGCAGGCTTCTCATGGAGTATCTTCAGCTTCGGAGGGCATCCGAAATTTACCATCCCCAGCCTGACAAAAAAGCAGCCTTCGATCCAAGTGTCGAATGGCTGCTTTTGTTCTCAATAACCGCTCCGTTATTGAGCGTAATCCCCTGTGTAATTGATCAGCGAAACATCGCTTACGCCTTCCAGCTCGCTAATCGTCTGCACGAACGCAGTATTGTCATCCCGCAGCATCACTTCTACGGTAACCTCGGTAAAGCCCTTGCGCACGGTCTTTGACTTCAATTTGCTGTTCAGCTTGCGCAGCTCTACCCGCAGAGCGTCTGTCGCTTCCTCCGTATGGCGAATGATCATGAGGTAGGCTTGCTCCGTCACCTTGCGCTTGGACATCCAGATGATCACCAAGCCGATCACGAGAGATCCCCCGAGAGCCAGCGGATACATCTTCGCCCCGCTGGCAATCCCTGCAGTCAGGGACCAAAACATATAGACGATGTCCAACGGGTCCTTAACAGCCGTCCGAAAACGCACGATACTGAGGGCGCCTACCATCCCCAAGGACAGGACGATGTTGGTGCTGATCGTCATAATGATCAACGCCGTCAGCATCGACATCAGCACAAACGACACATTGTAATTGTAACTGTAGACGACACCTCGAAATGTTTTTCGATAGATCCAGTAAATAAACATCCCGATTGCAAACGAGCATAGCAACCCCAGAATCATATCGATATACGACACGCTGCGAAAAGCCTCCAAATGGAGAATGCTTTTCTTGATAATATCCTGAAAACTTAATACTTCATCCATAGCTGCACCTGCCCGACTATTCTTTAAAATGCTTTACATTGACTTCTCTGCAAATGACGTACTTCGATATCGAAGAGCGATGTTGGCTCTGTGGTTGAATCAGGTTGCGGATCAAGTCCGGAAGAAAAGAATCGAACTTTACTTCCATGATCGTCTGCGGAACAGCAATCGCCTCTTCCAGCACCAGATTGGGATCGAACAGATCAAAGGAATTGACGCCGGCAGACAGCTTCTTATCGAACGTAATGCGCACATTGCCGTACTCATAGACATAAGCCTCGCGCCAGTACTCGACGATCGCTGTAGGACGGAAAGCTCGATGCGCCAAGGCAAGATAAAAATCACGCAGCAGCGCAGAATCCTTTTTCTGCAGGAAATCGTAGTCTCCTACCCGGAGCAGATCGTACTCCTCCCGATTGATCCGGAACGACTCCTTGAATACATAGTCTCCTCGCTTTTTCTTGCGCTCGACGGCGATGACATCATCCTTGCCGTTGTAGATCCGGATGCGATATTTTTCCCGGTTGAATATCCCGTTGTTTTTGTCATGCAAGGCATGGTCATGTGGGCCGTCGAAGTACAGACTCCGGATGCAGTAACCATCCAAATTGATTGAGTTCGGGTCCATCATAAGCATGGCCGATGCCCGATGCCGCAGCGATTGGTAATCATGGATATGCAAGTAGTACTTATGCTCGGTCCGGAATGTTTGACGACTCTTTGTCAACTACTCCACCTCAAATTCTCTCATCCCGAAAAAGTAGTTTTCATCGCTGTCCAGGTAGTAATCAAATGAATTCTGCCGATTTCCGCTGCTGTCAGTGACTACAACCTTCCAATAATAAGTCCCGGGAGGAAGAGCGGGGATCTCCCATCTATTTTCCTTGAGTCCGTTCTTGCTGGCCACGATTTGCGTAAATTGCGGATTCTTGGATACCGCTACATCATACAAAAGGTCGTCTCCCTGAAAATCGAATGAGATGTCCCACACAAACTTCATCAGACCATCCTCTTCCTCGACCTCTCCCTGGTAAAAGGGCCGTGGCTTCTCGAGGTCCTCCAAGAATCGTTGCAGCCCGCGTTCAGGAGTCTCCGCGATTTTTTGCAGCTCTTTCTTGAAGTCTGTGTTGAGTCCCGGCAAATAACCGATGTCAGGGTTCCGGAATAAAAACGGCTCAACTACCGGACCATACTTGTCCAGCTGCTGCGCAACCCGATCCTTGTTAATGATCGCAGAGAGTTCATCCAGCTTTTCCTTCAACTGCTCGATATGTTCCTCGTGGCGGAAATATCGGTTATGCAGAACCGATCCCCAATAGTTGCTGATTCCGTTTTGGTAGGGTTGCAGGCTGCCCTTTTTACGCTGCAGCTCCCAACCGCCGTCATAGTCCCACGGGAGAAAGTACCACTTCTCTGAATTAAGCGGTGAATACAGGTAGAAGTTGTTGGCGTCTGTATCCATGTTGTCCATCAAAATATTGGCAGCGGTCCAGGTCAGGAAGTTGTCGAGATCGAAGTGTTTCTCAATCACCTGTTCAATCGGGATCGTTCTGTTGTTGACATCCTCCAGCATGCGGATGAGCTTGTCGTGTTCCTCGCGCCCTTTGATCTCCAGGATCTTCTCGAAGGCTTCCCGATCGTACTCCGGATCGTCATGCGACTTGATATTGTCCGGGTAACGTTCAAATTCAAAGAAGGCGACTTTGTACAGATTCCCATTCGGATCCAGCATATGAGATTGCAAAAAGCGCTTGTTGGGCTGCTCTACATGCGTGTACAAGCCGTAATCCACAAAGGGAGCTTGCTTGTTCCCGGTCGACAAGTCCTTTACGTACATCCGCACAAACTGCGTTCTCAGGCTTGTCATATTGGGAATTTCTTCGAAGAGATCAAAGCTCAGCTTATTTCTCACCCTGGACGGATCCAGCATATGCTTGTTTAGATTGAACGTCCGTTGATCCAGCCACAAGCCTGCCTCCGAATTCAATTTGATTCGATAGGATTTCTGTGCGGTATGCCATGCCGTATTTCCTCGCAGGGTAATCGTCGCATTCGGCTGGTCTGCTCCGTAGCCGAACATCCCTGGAGCCGGTCCTTTGCCGTCCGCTTGGCCTTCCTGCATGATGATCTCCAGCTTGCCTTTTTCCATGCGATCCGGGAGGCGGTTGAGACCGTACCAGTCAAGCGGTTTGTCTGCATTTGCCTTATCCGGCAAAATCGTCACGTATATCGTTTTTAGAGAATCATCCTGGTCCCGCTCGTAGATCCTTTTATCCTCTGACAGTCTGGAAGAGGAGGATTCCTCTTGTATCTGTATGACTTCCTCGGCTTGCCCCTCCTGGCCTGAAGCGTTCCCCGCATCCTTTGCTGCCGTGCATCCAGACAGTACCAGACTGATCAGCAGCAGGGCGGAAACGGTCGTCTTCGGCTTGGGAAAAAAGGACTTGGTACGAGCCGGCTGGTTCGCGTTGATCGGCTGCGAGCAGAATGTGAAGTAGTCAATGTTGCGCAATACATACCGCAGGCGGGCAATCACGATGGCCAAAGCAAGGAAGGAGGCGAGGAACATCCCAAGCCCGTCATACTCAAGCGTCATCATCCAATAGGTAAACCCGATATTCAACAGGACAAACAGCGCCCCGATCAGCAGAACGCCTTTTCGATCGTCAAAATACATCAGGATATGGCTGAGCACAAACATGATGATAAACAGGAAGTAAGCTAGCGCCAGAAGGATAAATACGTCCAGCTGTGCCATCGTAAAACCGATTGTGGGAAGAAATTTGATGCCCAGCGCGATCGCCAGAACGGTAAAAAGCAGTTGAACTTCCATCAGAAAGCTGATCTCCCGGATGAGTGTTTTTTGCATGGCTGCCTTTGCCCCCTTGATATCCGTAACCGTCCCTCCGTTCAGGATGTTCAAATAATAGATGCGAAACTTTTCATAGAAAGAGGTTTCCACCGAAACGACGAACGTGACAAGCGTTGGCATCACACTGATGAACGCGTAAAACACAGGCAAATCATAGAATGGCATGACCAGGAAGCGATCGGCTACCTCTACGCCTTTGGGTCCTAGCCAGTACACAAAGTTATGCAAATACACCCCGGAATAAATGAAGCATCCTGCAAAAAACAGCGAGCTGTACTTGCGGAAATAGGTTAGAAAATGGAAAAAGGTTTCGGCTTTTCCCTTGGGAAACCGTTGTTCGAAGTGATGAAAGGACAGCACAGCAATGATGAAAAATCCGATATCGATCCCCAGAAGCGCCGCTGACGTCGCTTGCAGCCCGGTGATTTGGAACAACAGCCAGCCGCTGATCAACGCTGCTACTACCCCGATTATGAAGCTCCTGACAATGCGGATATAATCCTTCAACGCGGAGAGATACACGCCCTGAATCCAGATGACGATCAATTCCATGAAAAACAAGTAGGCGGCAATCTTATAATCCAGCCCGGCAGAAACATCCTTCACGAACCATCCTGCGAGAACGGCTCCAATCGGTAGAATCAGAATCAAAGCACCGTAATAGGACGACATCAAGCGATCATACTTTTTCTCGTAGATCATGTCGGCTACATACCGGGTGAGCACCATGGAAATGCCGCTGGTAAAAATGATGGAAAAAACAAAGCAATACGATACGGTTGCAATGTACAATTCCCATTCAATATAGCTGCTGTTGGCAGACGACATGATTCGTTGCAGAGCAATAATCAGAACCATGCACAGGATCATGGGACCGACTGTCGTCAATGAGGAGTAGGCATACGCTTTGACGTTATTGATCAGCCCTTGATCACGAAACAATTTTCTCAGCTCGAAGCCAATCCCTGCCATTTTCCCTCACCCCCCAACGATTCATATAAAGTACGGTAGCCAGCAATGACATCCTCCTGGCGGTAAAATCTCCGCACACGCGAAAATGCATTGCGCCCCATCTCTTCCCGCAGCTCGCGGTCACGACAAAGCTGTATGACGGCCTGGGCTATCTGTTCATAGTGCATGACCGGTGCAATCAAGCCAGCATGGCCGATGCCGTCATTCAATCCGTAGAGCAGCTCCTTGCAGCTTCCTACGTTTGTCGCGACGAAAGGCTTGGAGCTGGCCATTCCTTCGAGAATCGCCAGCGGCTGCCCCTCGCTAATGCTGGTCAGCACAAGCATGTCCATTTTTCCCAAGTAATCTTTTACCCGTACTGACCCGGTAAACGTCACGTCTGTCAGTTCCAGCGCAGCAGCCAGCTGCAGGCATTCCTCGTAATACTCCTCATCTTCTTCATAAGGTCCCATAATCGTAAATTCCGCTTGAGGAACCTCGCGTTTGATCACCGCAAAACTCTGCAGCATGGTTTTGATATCCTTGATCGGCACGACGCGCACCACTGCGCCGATTCGAATGATGGAATCCTCTGGCGCTGTCGGCAAATAACGATAGTCGTCGATATCCACGCCATTGGGAATAATCTTGATCTTGGATTCTTCGCAGCCCAGCTCGACTTGAATCTCCTTGTTGTGGTGGAACAAGGTCGTTACTTGATCTGCTGCCTGATACGCGCAAGTTGACAGGCGGTAGAAATATTGAATCCAGAGGTCTTTGAAGTATCCTTTGACCCATTCTGCCTTGATAATCTCCTCTTCCCGCTCCCGCGTATAGATGCCATGCTCCGTCAATAAGAAGGGACTGCCGTGAACATGCTTGGCCAACGCCCCAACAACACCTGCATAGCCGGTAGATACGCTATGGTAGAGATCCGCCCTGGGAATTTCGTTCCGAATGGCAAGAAACAGCGGCAAAATCATCGAGCGAACCGTCCAGAACATCTCCGTGAACGGTACGAGTGAGTATTGCTTCTGGCATAAATCGTCCAACAGATCAAAATAATCCTTGCTGGAGAGGAAATCAGCCGCATTGCGAAAGCTGCCGTTTCTTAGAAAATCAAACAGTCGATTCCAATGTACCTCGCCTTCCAAACCGAGCAGCATTTGTATATTTTCTTTTTGCTCAGGGGGAATGCGGAAATGTTTGCCCCACTTCCCCTCCTCATTCAAGTACTCATCGAGAAAAGTCTCTTTTACCTCGACGATATTGGGAGGGATCTCGTATTTGAATTGACCCCTTTGCTTGCTTTGGGCCCCGATGGCATAAATCACGAATTCATGCTGGGGCAACTGAAGGACCAGGTTATGAATCCAGCTGGACACGCCACCCGTGACATAAGGATACGAACCTTCGGCAATGATACAGATCCTCATAGACTCATCCCCCTAACCCTATCGAGAATGTCGAGCCTGTCACCGTAACCAGGTAGACATTCTCATCTATTTTCTGAACCGTGCAGTTCTCTTGTACAGCAATTTTCCGTTCTGTCCTCAACACATAGTAGAGCGGTTGCTTGTATTGATCCACTACTCCCTTGATGCGCTGGGGCTCTTTCGTCACGCTTACTTTTGTCTGAAGGACGTTGACCATATCAAATCCTGCTTCTGTAGAAGTGATGTCCCGCATCCATGGGTAAGTGCGGTGCAAACGTTCCAGATAATCTGAAAAATCCTGGTACAGCTTTTCCCACGTCTGGTCCCGGCCTCTGGCATGATCGAGCAAATCGTCCGGATGCAGGAAGTGGGAGAATACGCCGACAGAAGTAATCGTATTGGCTTCCAGCCATCTGGTATATGGCGTTTCAAAATATCCCGAAGTCACCCGCGGCATTTCGATAATCCCATCCTTGGACAGCTCGAATTCCTGTACGTACGCCCGCCCCTCGTAGTCCGTATCGTACAAGGAGGCAATGACAGACATCTCCGGCCAGGCCTTTTTCAGGGCTTCCCGTCCGTCCTCTCTGCCCAGTACATTGGAGGGAGGCACATAGGACATCGGAGTAAAATTCGGGAATGCCGTTTTGATATACCGATTCACTTCCTTGATCGATTCCTCCATATCTTCCTGACTGTTCCAGATCTGATAGCCTAGATAATCCGCAATCGCCTTGTTGGTCTGCAGGGATTGATGATTATAGCCGTGTATGGCGATCTCTCCGCCACTCTTGACGACTTCACGCCCATAGGAAACCAGCTGATGCCATTCCTGGTCTACCGGGTCCCGGAACGGAGGATTGACCTCATCGTTATAGGATTGAATGACTGCAGCCGTATATTTGACATTGTATAGGCGAGCTGCCTTCAGCATATCCGGCCACCATATGTCCTGGAAAAAGGTGGGCAGCTCCATCCCATACTGCTGATAGATGGCTGGATGGATGCCTTTGGCGATCGGTGAAGGAAAGTCATCGATGTAAAAGATTTTCGAGTTGAAGATCGGATAGAGAAAGTCGGGCTGCATCATGCTTACTCCTCCGACGACCAAGCCTCTGCTGTTTTTCAAATGCAGCTTGTCCCCGTTGTAGACGATGAAGTTCCCAGCGCCGTATTGGCGTTTCCACATCAGCGGGATCCCATCCTCACTCTCGATCAGTTTCGTGGACTCGGCATCCAGCTCTACGGGATTGGAGACGTTGGAAACGATCTCTTCCCCTACCTCCAGCCCCTTCTCTGCAATGAGTACGTTCGATAGGAGACGAACGCCTTTGGAGAGAACGGGATATTCAAACTCGATAATCCCCAATTTGCGATACATCTGATGAAAGCGATCCCCGATGACTGGCGTGGTCATGAGAAAAGCCGCTCCGCCGTGATGGACGAACTCCTCCAGACCAGCCCCGCTCTCCAACGCGTCAAGCTCGCCAGTGGCAAGCAAAACTGCTGTGCATGCTTTATAGTCAATGACATCCGTATTCAAATCAACTTCTTGGACCTGGCGCTTCAGATAAGACAGGGTGCGCGCTGTATTTTCCTTCAATTCCACACTCGGTGGGTCATCGCCCAAGTAGGCAAGGCAAAACAGCTCGTCCGTCATGACTCCGGCTGCTTGTGAATCCGGGGCAGCAGCACGCGCCATGATGGCTGCGCGTTCCTTCAGATGCTCATCGTTATGCTTGAATTGCAGCACGAGCTGCGACCTGGCGACTTGTATCAAAACAGCAAGGCCCAGAATCGTGAGCATAATCAAATACACATTTCTTCGAAAACCAACTTCCTTTTGCATTTTAAGCTCCCTCCGACCAGAATCGGACGAGTGTCAATGCGTGATTGGACAGTCTCAACGGCGTCTGTTTCAGTCTGTTTAGCGTTTCATAAAGCTTGTCCTCTGATTTCATCGCAAAATATACCTTCATCAAGCACAAATACGCTTCTTCACTCAGCGGGTGCTTCTCAAGATATTGCTTGCCGGTCGCTTCTGCCTCTGCGAACATGCCAAGCACGATCTCCACATCCACTTTCTCCTGATAGGCCCACTCGGAGTCTTCCGTAAGCTCCGTCAGCGTTCCCAAGACTTCCAGGTAGGTGTAGCGATGCTTTAACAAAGTACGCTCGTCCAAAAATCCACTGCTCATAAATCCTTTCAATACCTCCGCATACGTCCGAACCAGGTATTCGTCGTCCTTGTCGTTCTCATACCGCACGGACAAATCCTGCAGAGCAAGCATCATTTTGCGCTTCACTTCCATAATGGCACTTACGGCGTAGTGGGAGGTTTCTGTATCCTCGTTGCTGACCGCGCGTTGCAAAATTTCCAGATACTGATTCGCGTCCTGCTTCAGGACATCGATCATCACTCTTCGACGCGTCCGATGCTCATTGATCAACAGCGCGTCTTCGATGGGAATCACGTTCAGCTCCTTCTGTGCTTCGATCCTTGCATAAATACCAACACGTCTAACTTGGTGCTCCTCCTGTTGACGAGTGACATAATCATGAAATTCCTCGTCGGCCTCTTGTAGAAGGCTTTTCGGCCAAAACAGGGGGAACAGCCAGCCAATGACTGGAAAAGCTGTTACCAGCACAAGGCGCAGGAGAAAGTCCTTCCAAGACTTCCGGTAGCGCATGGCCAGCAACACCGCAGACAGCAGCACGTATACCACAAACAAGATTTCCGCCATGCTATGCTACAGCTCCTCTTCCGCTACCTGGAGAGAAATACCCTTCTGGGCAAACCGGTTGAGCACATGATTCGCATCCTCCAGACTGGTGTTGGACAGCAGGACGACGAGATGATGGTCTTCATCCAGACCGATATAGTCCGTCTCGCGCAGCATGCCATCCAGCCTGTCCGACATCTCTGCGAAATGTTGATCTGTTTGCTTCCCTCTCAGGAGCAGGTATGGGGTTTGATTTTGTTCCTTTGCAAGCTGTTTCGACCGTAAAATGACCTGGAATGCTTCTGGCCGCAAAAGCGACGTTCCTTCCACGTAGCGTTGGTTTTCTGTAGCTTCGATAAAGGCAAACGCCTTGGACAAAGCCGACGAGACCAGATCCGTTGTGACCTTGAACAGGTTTTGGTGATACAAGGAAAATGTTTCGAAGGAGAGTCCGTCGATCGCGACAACAGCCGCAATCTGATCACGGTAGTATATGGGCGCACACATCAAGGGAGCTCCTGCTGACAGCTGTTTGTTTACAAACACCTTGCCATCGGCCAGCATCGCTTGGATGTAGTCGTGATCCCCGACCTTCAATGATTTGGGGGCTTGCAGTTCCTGAGCGCTGGAATGAGCCACCAGGCGAAGATAGGTACCGGTTCGATTGACCGTATAAATCGATACAGTGGGTGCGTTCATAATGGATTTCACGACATTTACTGTTGCGTGAAACACTTGCTCCGGCTCCAGGCTTTCCAGCTCTTTTGTAATGGAATAGATCTTTCCGTAGCTGTCCCCCGATTTGAGGATGCGCATTTGAAGCTCTTCTTTTACTTCGCGAACCTCATTGTACAGGTCATGCAAAAATGCATATTTGCCCTCCATCTCCTCGAGCTTCTGCTCCTGATTTTGAATTTGGGCATTCTTGCGGTCGATCGAATAGCCTACCACCAGGCCAATGAAGAGATAGATCGCGATCTGAAAAAAGAAATCCGTATCGTACAACAAGGAGATAAATTCCCTGCCGTCCATCAGCTTCTGGTACAGGAACAACCCGATGGACAAAACGACCGCCAGAATCGATTGGCGATTGCCGTAAAGATTTCCCATGATCGTAATATAAAACAGCTTCACATCAATGGCGCCGTAAGAGCTGTACTGCTGACTCAGTGTCAGCCATGCCGTCAAGGCAAATGCCAGCAAATTCTCGGCGTATGGGATCAGGAACTTGTACGCGTGGCGAGACACGGCCCTCAAAGCTGTAGGCTCGACCGCCGCCGTGGCCGCTGCTTCTGCCTTCGCCCACTCCTGTTCAAAATACCGGTATGTACGCTCGAGGCCCTCCTGAATGGAATACATCGGCGTCCAGTCCAGATCGCGCTTGATCAACGAATTGTCAAGAACGGATCGTTCGATGTCGCCAGGCCTTTTCTCTACATGCTCGACTTGTGGCGCCTTCAATGCCTCTACGATCTCATTGACACGAAGCTCCGTGCCTGTCGAGAGATTGTAGATGCCTGTAAGCGGGGAATAGGATGCTCGGAAAATAGCGTCCGCCACGTCCTCTACATAGATATAGTCCCGTGTCTGGTTGCCCTCCCCGTGAACGTGCAGAGGTTGTCCAGCGATCATGCGGCTGATAAACGTCGCGATAACTCCGCCTTCCCCCCTCGCATCCTGCCTGGGACCATATACATTGGAGAAACGAAACCCGAGTGTCTGTAATCCATACATCTCCTGCCACTTTTTACAGTACGACTCCCCAACCCATTTGCTGATGCCATACGGAGAAATCGGGACGCAAGCATCCGTCTCTTTGATCGGAAGCTCCGTTTTTTCTCCATAGACAGCCGCAGAGGAAGCGTAGATGAATTTGGAGACATGATACTTTTTGGACAAATTGAGCATATTGACGAGGCCCAGCACATTTGATTCCGTGTCATGTATGGGGTTCGTAATCGATGAGGGAACACTGACCTGAGCAGCCATGTGAACGACGGCATCAAATTTATTCGATCTGAATATCTCCTCGCACTTCTCATCCTCCACCGACAACACATACCCTTTATGCTTAAAGTCTATGTTCTTCTTTTGTCCCGTGATGAGATTGTCGATGATGTACACCTCGTGCCCTTCCTTGTGAAACCTGTCAGCTACGTGAGAGCCGATAAAACCGTACCCGCCCGTTACTAGTACTTTCAAACAAAATCACCGCCCGCTTGTCATTTTCACGAAAAAAAATAGATCCTGTCATTTCTCAGCCGCAAACTGCGCGTCATTCGTGCCTGACAGGATCGGATTCTTTTGCTTACATCAGCTAGTGCTTCAGTTACTGCTTAACGTGTACCCTTGCATATCTCCGCTTACCGGCAACTGTGTCGCGCTGTTGTCATCCTTCAGCACGCCAAGAGTAATGCTGTCACCTCGTTGCAGGCCCAGTTCTTTCAATGGAATGGTAATTTCGATGCGTTCGTCTTGTTCATCCCAATAATCGCTGTGAGTCAGTTCTGTTTGCTCATCCCAGGACCAGCTTGATCCCGTCCCGGAATAGCGATAAAGAATGCCGTACTCCAACAAATATTCCGCGCCTCCAGCCGTCCAGTTCGAGGCTTTATAGCCGCTGTCGCTTTGGTTGTCCGTATTGAGATAAATTTGCGTCTTTGTCAGCAGCTCGCTGCCCTCTACCAGAATGTAGAGGAATTTTCGATCATGGGTAACCTTCAAGACCCGTGGAGTAGAATCACTCGTACTCAACGCCTCCACGTTGTCCCAATTCTTCCCGGGCTCCACTGTTGCAGCGGTCTCCTCTTTGATCGAATCGCTCGGCTGAGATGGCACAATGCCATCGTTTACCTCGATCATGCTGCTTTCCTGAGGAAGCTTGTCCGCATGAGAATCCTTCCATACATAACCGATATAGACCGGATCTCCTGACTTGATGCCGAGATCCTCCAGCGGCAAGGAGACCTCTACGACGGTCGATGTCGCGACGAACTTTCCATCCCTTTTATAAGAGCGAACCTTGGTCCAGCTCCAGTCGGTATCCCCTTCTCCGCTATATAGGTACAGGGTTCCATTCTCCAAAAGATAATCGGCTCCGCTGCCATTCCAAAAAGGAGCTTGAAAACCCGTATCCGCATCCTGGTCGGTGTTCAAATAAAGCTGCCCTTTGTCGCCAAGCAGACTCCCGGTTACCAGCACATGCAGCTCGTCGTCGGCGATCACGGACTTGATTTGGCGCACGCGAGATTTGCCCTCGCTCAACACAGGCAGTCTTGTCCAGTCGGAAAAATCCCCGTCTACGAGTATTCCGCCCTCGGAGGGCTCCACGCTTGGCTCTGGCTCGGAAGGCAGCTCGATCAGAGCAGGTTCGTCTTCCACCGGCTGCACCTCGGCATCTGCGAGCAATGCTCCGCTGAATTGCGTAGCGCCGATGTCGACGGCAGTGCCTCTGCTTCTGGCAGTACCGTAAAAATCGAGTACCGCTTCTTTCATATACGCCTCTGTCCCCCGATTTATTGCTGGCGAGCTGCTTGACAGCAATATATCCCGACTGAGATCGGCAAATTGCGGGTCTGCAAATATCGAGTGGCCATCCAAACCCGTCATCTCCTTATAGGAATCCCAGGTTTTATAAGAGTGGCCATCCCACTTCCATGACCTTCCGTCCTCGCCGTCTGGGCGATAATAGAGGTTGAAATCAATCTCATTGCTTGAGCCGGTTGAGCTGGACTTGTGAATCAGTGCCCGGCCGGGGAGAGCGTATATCAGATTGTTCGCCACGACATTATTGCTGGTGTTCTCCTGAAAGGTGATCTCTCCGTAGCCTTGCTTCAATTGGTCATTTTCGACCAGCGTATTATTGAGGATCAGATTATCTTCAGCGCCGCCATTGCTCTTTTGCGAGCCGCCCATGATAATACCCGCACCGTCATTATGATGAATATAATTATTCCTCACGACAATATTGCTGGTAGACTTTCTCTTGTTTTCACTTGCCAGCTCGATCCCGAAATCGCTTCGATAAATATGATTGCGCTCAATGATCACATTGGTCGCCCCATCGGCATAGATACCGCCAGCGCTGTTGGAATTGCTGCCATAAGCCGGATTGATGGAAGAATCAATGTGATAGACGGTATTGCCCGAAACGATGCCATTCCTGGCCTGATCCCTGCACGGACTTGAACAGGCGCCATAAAATCCGGCGATATCAATGCCGATGTTATTGTTGTCATGGATCACATTCCCGTCGACTATGAAGCCGTCGATGTTGCCGCTTAACGTCAGCGATTCGCTTGAACCCAGTGTCAGATGATGCACACGATTGCCGCTTATACGGATATTCTTGAGGGGTATGAATGAATTTCCGTAGATATGAATGCCGTGGGCATTTCCACTGCGGGAGCGATTTTCGATGTGGTGCACATCGTTGTTCAGAAGGTGGATATTTGACCCGCCATTTTGAACCCGAATGCCCCCGGGATACTCGGATTCGCTTGAAGAAAAGAGATTGCGTACCTCGAATCCGTCAAACACGATATAATTCGCACTATTGATCTGTACAAGAGCGCTTTGACCACTGCCAATATTCAGTCTGGAGCCGTCTATGACTGGACGTTCCCCCGGATAGGCCTGGAATATTAAGTAACCCTCGGATTCCGATCCAGAGGATGTAATGGTTACGAATTCCTCGTAGATGCCTTCCCTTACCAACACTGTTTCGCCAGCGGTGATCGTGTCCGCCGCCTTTTGGATCGTCCGCCACGGTGCTTCCAGGGTACCGGGATTGCTGTCTTCCCCGTCCAGCGCGACATAGTACACGTTTCCCTGAGCATGAAAGCGCGCAGAAACGTGTATTTCCGAATACGTCGTCACGATCATAAGAGCCATCAAGAGAAGAAAACCCATTTTTACAGTGGGGACGATGAATTGATGCCTATGTTTACCTTGCCACTTCTCCATACCGATGCCTCCCTGACAGCCCCCGACTTTCTACCATATATTGTATTGTAAACTCCGCTGAAACCATAGGCGAAATTTTTCAAGGAACAAAGAGGGTAAAGCTGTGGGATTTCACCCAACAGCACCTGATTCTACTGTCCGGTTCTGAATAAAATCTGAAAGGCAGCGCGCTGGATATGCCTTTGCTTTTGACTTTTTGGAAAAATACACTACTCCGTCACATAGCCTAATGTAAAAATCTTCCCTGGGATGTGTGATCATGTCGAAACCTGATGTGCAGCCTAATTTTCTCGTGATTCTCGTAGACGAGGAACGCTACCCTCCTGTCTATGAAAGCTTGGAAGTACGCGAGTGGAACAAAAAAAATCGTAAGGCCCTGCAGCTTTTGCGCTCTCACGGGATGGAATTCCATCGGCACTATATCGGGAGCGCAGCCTGCTGCCCAAGTCGCGCTACCCTTTTCACAGGACAATATCCTTCCTTGCACGGTGTTACTCAGACGACTGGAGTTGCAAAAGGTCCGTTCGACTCCGATATGTTTTGGCTGGATCGGAACACCGTTCCTACGATGGGCGACTATTTTCGAGCTGCCGGATACCAGACCTACTATAAAGGCAAATGGCATTTCTCCTATGAAGATGTGATCGTACCCGGTACACATGCCAGCGTACCGAGCTACGATCCTGTCACCGGCGTACCGGACAGAGAAAAGGTGGAGTTGTATCTGCGAGCGAATCGATTGGAGGGCTACGGATTTTCCGGATGGGTCGGCCCGGAACCGCATGGAAAAAACCCGCGCAATTCCGGTTCCTCCGCAGCCATTGGCCTAAGCGGGCGGGATGTCGTCTTCGCTGCTGAAGTCGTGGAGCTGATCGAAGCGCTCGATAGGCAGAAATACCAGGACCCCGATGCATTGCCCTGGCTTGTCGTTGCATCTTTTGTAAATCCTCATGATATCGTTCTGTATGGCGCGATTACGGCACATCTCCCTGTATTTCGCTTCGAGGTGGAGCCGATGCCCGATGTCCCTCCTCCGCCAACTTTTGACGAATCCTTGCATACCAAACCTCGCTGCCAAGCCAGCTATCGCGATATTTATCCGCGGGCCCTGCAGCCGATTTTCGATCAGGCGTTTTATCGCAAGCTTTACTATCAATTGCAAAAAAACGCCGATCAGGAAATTTGGAAGGTGCTGCAAGCACTGATGCGTTCTTCCTTTTATGAAAATACAATCGTCTTGTTTACCTCTGACCACGGCGATCTGCTCGGGGCACATGGAGGCCTCCACCAAAAATGGTACTGTGCCTACGAAGAAATGCTCCATGTACCGTGGATCATCCATAACCCCTTGCTCTTTTCCCGGCATCATGACGTCCTCACCCTGACCAGCCATGTGGACCTGTTGCCCACCATGCTCGGACTTGCCCAAGCAGATGTGCCTGCGCTTCAAAATCAATTACGGAGCACCTTCGCAGAAGTCCATCCTTTCGTGGGGCGTGATCTGGCACCTGTCATTCTGCACAACAATCCGGCAGCGATAGCCGAAGAACCCATTTATTTTATGAGCGATGACGATGTGACTCGCGGCCAGCATCAAATCAACCCTCTGGGACAGCCGTATCCCGCAGTCATCCAGCCCAACCACGTCGAAACCGTCATCGCAGCCCTGCAGCGAGAGGGCAGACAGGAACTGTGGAAGTTCTCCCGCTACTTTGACAACCCCCAATTCTGGAGCCAGCCGGGTGTGCGCGATGAAGCATTCGTCCCGATGAAAGGTGGCCGGAGCAAAGAGGAGATCTGTTGGGTGGCGCAGGATCGAACACAGCCCGTACCAGACGAATTCGAGCTGTACAATATCACCGATGATCCACTGGAAACCCGCAACCTCGCCCATCCCGCTTACGCTACAACCGATACTTTTGAAGTTCTGGACTGGATGATGCATCTGCTGGAGGAACAGCGGAAGCTAAAGCGACTGTATCCGGTGCAAGCAGGTCTGGAGGAATGACTTTTACTTTGTGCCAACAAAAAACCACTCCTTTTCTGGGAGTGGTTTTCTTAGCGTATGCTGTGTCTTTACCTTTTCGCTCTTTTATACAGCTCGATCGTTTTATAGCCTTCCGCCAAGACTGTCTCCATCTCTGCCAAACGTTTTTCCTGGGTCTCTGCTTTTTTCGCACTGTAGACATAGCGTGCCCAGTCTTTTTGATAGCCAAAGGTCAGTTCGTTGTAGATCCTCAACAATTCTTTTTTATCGCTCAAATATTTCTTGATGTCCTCGACATGCTCAATGTAATCATTCACAGACTGGCTTTTTGGCGGGTTTGCCGCTTTTTTGGCTTTGGCTGGCTCTGCCTTTAATCCGATCACGGTAAACACTTCATTAAAACTCACCATTCTGGCAAACTTGATGCGGCTTCCTTCCACGAACCCCTCGTCATCCACTGACATGGCCGGAAAGATGCTGTCCCGGTCGATGTACTCCGTATACTGAGGATTGTTCTTTTTCGGGTAAGCGAAGTAGAGGTACCCTTTATCGGCCAGGTATTGCTTCTCAATCACTTCCTGCACATGCTTCTTGAGGTCCTCCAAATGAAAGACAAAGATGAAAATCAAATCGTATTGCTCTTTTTGCAAGGTTGTATCAAAGTCCATTCCCGCGAATTCATGGATATCTTCCGGGATATGAAGGATGGCTTTGGTTGGGTACTTGGCTAGGCTTAATTTCTCAATGATGCCTTTCGAAGAGTTCACTGGGCTTGCTCCTTTCACCCCAAGTATTGGAAATTGGAAAAAGAGGAATAGTAACGTTACTATTTTACCTCGAACTCGACGAGCTAGAAAGGCGACCAGGAAATGCAAAAAAAGAACGGAATGTTCAGCACGACAGTCATGCAGGCGTTTGCCATCAAGAAAAGCCCTCTCCCTTGGGAAAAAGCCATCAGTGCGGGAGTATGCGCTGGATTGCCAGTCCTGGTGGGATTGCTGCTCGGAAATTTGCCGTATGGATTGATTGCGGGAATCGGAAGCTTCACCTACCTCTACACGTTCAATGTGCCGTATGCCCATAGAGCCAAAAAGCTTTTCTTTTGCCTTCTGGGAATGTCCTTCTCCGTTGGCTTGGGGACTTTGCTTGCTCCCCTCCCGTTTGCGGCAGCAATTGCTGTTGGTTTGATTGGAATGATTGCGGTATTCATCTTCGGCGCTTTCAAAATCCCGGGACCCTCTGCGATATTTTTTGTTTTGGGATTTTTGATGTCTACTGGAATGCCAATCGACCCGTCGCTCGCTCCCTTGCGTGCAGGGCTTGTTTTTTTAGGAGGCGCGTTAGCCTGGCTTCTAGGCATGATGGGTTGGTTTTTCAATCCCCATGGTCCTGAAACCATCGCTGTACAGAAAGCCTACACCTTGCTTGCCGGTTTTTTGGATGCAGTTGGGACAAAACAATTTCACGAAGCGAGGCAAAAACTGATGTCCGCGCTGAAAACAGCCGATGATGCGCTTCTCGCCGGGCATCTATCCTGGCGCAGCTCCGATCATTATAAAAGGCTGCTGCTTTTACATGAGCAGGCCAATACGATATTCTTGGAAGTTCTTGAGCATGGGGAGGAGAGCAGCGATCGGCTTCCGCCGGAAATCGGGGCTGCGGTCCGACTGATCGCCACTTCGATTGATCCGAAAAAATGCCGCCACGCGAGCAAAGCCCGCTGGCCCAAACCGGCGGACAAAGGCATCGAGCGGTTGATTTCCTTGGTCGATCATGCTCATGACTTGGTAAAGGAGCCTATTTCCCGGATCGATCGTGCAATCCCCCTTTCCAAGCCATCTCCCTGGACGATTGTAATGGGAGCCTTTGATAAAAACTCCATTGTATTCTTTACCGCTGTCAAATATGGGGTAGTCCTCTGTGTAGCTGCTTTGATAGCCAATTCCTTTCATTTTCATCACTCTTATTGGGTTCCTTTATCCTGTGCGGCTGTGATGTCAGGTTCTACGATCGTGGCTACCTTTCACCGTGCGATTCAGCGTTCAATCGGTACGATCATAGGGGTCATCATTGCTACCCTGATCCTTTGGGTGAAGCCTGAGGGGATCGTGATTGTCATCGCTATCCTCCTGTTTACCGCACTTACAGAGCTTGCGATTGTCTTTAACTACGGGATCGCGGCGCTATTTATCACATCCAATTCCCTGCTGATGGCAGAAAGCACCTCTCCCCTGCACAGCTTTGGCTATTTTGCCACAGCGAGGATCATCGACGTCGTGACAGGCGTCACGATCGGCCTGATCGGAACCTTGCTGGTAGGCTCGCGACAAGCTTCCAACTTGCTTCCCCATTTCATGGCAAAAACAATTCGAAGTGAACAACACCTGCTGTTCGCCCTGTTTTCCGAGCAAGAGGCAGGACATCATGGAGCGATGGAGCGAAGCAAGCTGCAAACCAATGTAACCAATTTAAAAATCGTCTACACCACAGCTTTGGGGGAGATCCCCAGCAACAAACATGCACTGGAACGTCTGTGGCCGGCCATGTTCTCCATTGAACAGCTGGCGTATCTGCTTGAATCCAGCATGAAATACCCGAACCGGCCGATGCTTTCGGATGAAATCATGTCCCAATTCCTGCTTGCGTTTGAAACGATGGCAAAAGCCGCCGAACAAGAGCGAGCCCCAGCCAAAAAGCACATCCCCGAGATCGCAGGATTTTCAAAAATCACCAAAGAGCTTGAGGATCTGCAGGAAGCTCTTCAGGCTATCGGCAAGGTTCGCATCTCCTAATCGGCAAGCAAAAAGCCACTCCGCATGTTGGAGTGGCTGCTCAATTGAATCTTGCCCATTCTATTCATCAAATTTTAACTTCGACAACGCATCCTTCAACGCCGTGTTGATCCCTTCGTCCGCATCCTTCTCCTGGGACTTCAGGAATTTTGCAACCTCTTTTTTGGATATTTTGCTCCCTTTTTCCTTCTCTCTTCGCTCCTGGAAGGTGGTCAGCTTCTCTCTATGTCCACAAACGCAAACGAAGGTTTGGCCCTCACCCTGACCTTGCAGCTCCAGCCTTTTGTGGCATTTTGGACATCTGGCATTCGTTTGCTTGGCAATGTTTTTGCGGTAGCCACACTCCCGGTCCTGGCATACCAGCATTTTGCCCCGCTTTCCGTTTACCTCCAGCAAATGCTTGCCGCATTCCGGGCACTTGCTTCTGGTCAGATTGTCATGGCGAAAGGTCTTTTCACTGTTTTTGATCTGCTGCACGACCGTTTTCGCGTAGGTTTTGATGTCACTGATAAACGCTTGCTTGTTCAGGCTCCCTTTGGCGATGGCGCCGAGCTTCTGCTCCCACTGGGCGGTCAGCGTTGGCGATTGCAAGTCATCGGGGACAAGCTCCAGAAGCTGCTTTCCTTTTGCTGTAACGAAGATGTGCTTTCCGCGCTTTTCAAAGAGGAAGCTGTTAAAAAGCTTCTCGATGACGTCGGCGCGAGTCGCTACAGTACCCAGTCCGCCTGTCTCACCAATCGTTTTGATCAATTCTTTACTCTCGTTCGCCATGTATCTCGCGGGATTTTCCATCGCGCTCAACAGCGTGGCTTCTGTGAAAGGCTCCGGCGGCTTCGTCTCGCCCTTGGTCTGCGATACAGACTGGAGGCGCAGGCGGTCTCCTTTTGCGATTTTCGGCAAAGTCTGCTCTGATACGCCGCTTTTGCTGTCCTCGTCCTCGACGTCGTAGTCATAGACTTCCCGCCAGCCTTGGGCAAGAACGATTTTCCCCCTGGCGATAAACCGCTCACTGCCTATTTTCGCCTGGATCGTGGTTTGCTCGTATTCGAAGGCAGGGAACAAAACCGCCAAAAAGCGTTTTACCACGAGATCGAAAATTTTGCGCTCCCTATCGCTCAAATCACTGAGCAGAACGGATTGCTCGGTCGGGATGATCGCATGGTGATCCGATACCTTGCTGTCGTCCACGAAGGATTTGTTGGCTTTGATCGGCGCGCGCAGCACCTTGGCGGCGAGCGGCGCATATGGCTTCATCTGCACAGCCTTGACCCGATCTGGCAGGGTATCTACGATGTCTGCCGAGAGATACCGCGAGTCCGTCCGCGGGTATGTCACAACCTTGTGATGCTCGTAGAGCCCTTGCATGATCGACAAGGTCTCTTTTGCCGAAAAGCCGAAGATCCGGTTGGCGTCCCGCTGCAGCTCGGTCAGGTCATACAGCTGCGGGGCGAAGGTTTTCTTGTGTGCTTTGGTGACCTCGATCACCTCTGCGCTCTGCTCCTGTTTGAGCGACGCCAGCAGTCGATCCATTTTCTCCTTGGAAAAGGATTTGACGTCCTTCGTCTCCGGGTCCTGCCATTGAAGCTGAATCGGTCCCTGTGCCACTGCGGTCAATCCGTAATACGGCTTCGGGGTAAATTGACGGATCTCTTCCTCTCTTTTGGCGACAATCGCCAGTGTCGGAGTCTGGACACGGCCGCAGGAAAGCTGCGCGTTATGCTTGCAGGTCAAAGCCCGTGTAGCATTAATTCCGACCAGCCAGTCTGCCTCTGCACGAGCTGCGGCGGAAGCATACAGATTGTCGTACGCCTTGCCGTCCTTCAGATTGCGAAACCCGTCGCGGATCGCTTTATCGGTCACGGAAGAAATCCACAGACGCTTGATCGGCTTGTTCACGTGCGCCATCTCGATGATCCAGCGAGCGACAAGCTCTCCCTCGCGGCCTGCATCGGTCGCAATGACGATCTCTTTTACGTCGTTTCGCTTCATTTGTTGTTTCACTGCATGAAACTGCTTATTGCTTTCCTTGATGATCACCAGCCGCAACGGGGACGGCATGATCGGCAAATCCTCGATTCTCCATGAACTGTACTGCTGTCCGTATACTTCCGGATCAGCCAATGTGACGAGATGTCCCAAAGCCCATGTGACGATATATTGGTTTCCCTCAAAATAACCGTTTCCTTTTTTGGAACACTGCAAGACCCTGGCGATGTCCCGACCAACGGAGGGCTTCTCAGCCAGTACTAGTGTTTTGCTCATCTATGACACCCTTTCCAACCAACTCGCTTATCATTCTTCCATTCTAACCAAAAAACAATCCGAGGGGGGCTGTTAATTGTTCGAAAACAAAAGACCCCCTTTTACCCAGGGGATCAGTCAACAATCGATATGGTTCCTTCCTATATCTTCTTCACAAATTCAGATTTTAGCTGCATCGCGCCAAAGCCATCAATTTTGCAATCGATATTATGGTCGCCATCCACGAGACGAATATTTTTCACTCTCGTTCCGATCTTCAGGACGGAGGAGCTGCCCTTCACTTTCAGATCCTTGATAACCGTTACACTATCTCCGTCTTGCAGGATGTTGCCGTGCGCATCCTTTACAACCCTCTCATCTTCGCTGCTCGCCATTTCGGAGCCTGCCATCCATTCATGGGCACATTCAGGGCAGACCAGATGATTGCCGTCTTCATAGGTATAGGCGGAATTGCATTTTGGGCAATTCGGAAAAGTAGTCATGGTATTTTATTCTCCTAAGGTTATTTGTATTGCTTCAACGATCTTCCATTATACCAAAACATGCCCACTTCTGCCCTCTTCCCTGAAACGCAATCGTAACCATCGGTTAGTTATTCACATCATCCAATAACCCTACACTTTGAATCTACCCACCAGACTTTGCAGTTCTTCCGCCATTTTGGACAAAGAAGCAGTGGAAGAGGTAATCTCCTCTATCGATGCCAACTGTTCTTCGGCAGAAGCAGATGCATTTTCTGATTCGGAGGCAACGGTTTTGGAGCCCTGTGAAATCTCTTCAATCGAATGCACGACTTGCGTGGTACTGGAAGACATCTGTTCCGACGCTGCAGATATTTCCTGTACCTGGTTCGAGACCTTGTCGATGTTTTGTTTGATTTCCTCAAACAATGCTCCTGCTGTGTGGACGACTCGGATACCCTCATCGACTTCCTTGACTCCTACCTCCATTGACTCTACCACGGTACGTGTATGGTTTTTAATGGTTCCGACCAGGTTTGCAATTTGTCCAGTTGACTGAGCAGATTGTTCAGCCAGTTTACGAACTTCATCCGCAACCACAGCAAACCCGCGTCCCTGCTCACCAGCCCTGGCTGCCTCGATCGCTGCATTAAGAGCCAAAAGGTTCGTTTGTGCTGCGATCTCTGAAATCACTTCCACGATATGTCCGATTTCCTGCGAATGACCTTCCATTTCCATGACGGCCTTTGCTAAATGATCCATCGTCTGGTGAAGAGCATCCATTTGCTGCACGGTGGTGATGATCGCCTGATTTCCTTCCAATGCCTTGTGGGACGTTTCCACCGACAATTCAGATGTCACTTGGGCGCTGGAGGCAATTTGCTGGATACCGGACGACATCTCATTGATAGCCGAGACGCTTTCATATACATTTTTGGATTGCATGGTGGCACTCGCGGTAACTTCCTGGATGGTTTGCGTGATCATTTCCGTCGCTTGACTGGATTGCTCCGCACTTGCCATCAATTCTTCAGAGGAAGCCGCTACGTGCTCTGCACTGGCATGGATTTCTACAACCAAGGTGCGCAAATTTTCCTTCATTTGATTAAATGAACTGGCAAGAACGCCGACCTCGTCCCGATTCTTGATCTGAAGATTCTCTGTTGTTAAATCACCCTGCGCAATTCGTTCTGCTGCTGCTGCGATCGCCACGATAGGTTTGGAGATCATTCGCGAGCTGAATATGCCGATCAACACCGACAAAACAACAGCGAAGATGCTGAGAACTGCGACATTCGTTATCGCATTTTGCGTCAACTCGGAATTCTTTTGGCTCTCTTCCGTCATTGATGCAAGCTGTTCATTGGCGAGGCCTTCTGCAATCTCGTCCATCTCGATTCCCAGCGCCAAAACCTCGCTCCTAAAATAGTATCTGATCGCATCAAAAGATTGATTGCTCTGAACCATCCCCAGCACATGCTCATATTTCTCTTTAAATTCCTGGTTCAACCCTTCCAGACGTTGTAATTGCTCGCCAAATCCACCCAATTTCGCTATAGAAATCGTTTCGGTCGTTAATCGGGTCACATTTTCGTTCGAGACCTTTATATCATCTAAAAAATCTCGATCCCGTGTCAGTATATACCCGCTCAGACTGTTGCTTTCCTTAGCCACCTCTGCTTGAATCTTTTGCACATTCGACAATATCAATGCCCGTCTGCCGATCAAATCTGTACCGGAGTGGTTAATTTCCTGCAGATAATAACTCGAGATCAGGCCTGTCAGTACCAACAGCAGGGCAATCCCTAAAAAAGACCCTACCAGCTTTTTGCCAATCGTCAACTTCATGAAATACACCTCTTCAAGTCAATAGTAATATGATGCCAATTCCTTCAAGAAGGACCATGCGACCCGCTTTCAAGAATCTCTCTCGTAAGCTTTTTATAGGATTCGTACCACTTTTCCCACTCTTGCTTACGGGATTCCAGCGTCCTCCCATCCAGTTGCGCTTCGATGACATCCAGACATACATGCCAGCCAGCGAGGTCTTTGGGGGTATGGTCCGTGATATTCTTGATCCTCTCAAGGAAAATCAACCGGCATTCGGCAGCTGAATCTGGCGCCAATTCAAAGCGCACGCGATCCTCGCCCCATTCATATTCCAAAACTGCCAGCTCTTTGCAGTCGCTGATCACCATTTCCTCGAACGTACCATTCTGCATGTCGAATATCATGGTCCCCCCTTCCCGCAGATCTTTCACTCGCAACTCAGGAAACCATTGCGCCAGCTTATCGTTTTCCGTCAACGTGGACCACACCTGTTCTACAGGGTGTTTGAGATGGCGTTCCATACGGGCTATATAGCCGTATTCGCCTTTTTGCAGATCTGCCAACATTGTACCCCTCCTCTACCAGTTATTCTTCCACCTCCCTTGCTTATCCAAACAAGGCAAATCAGCCAACCTGGCATGTATGCCAAGCTGGCTGATCGAGTCCGGTGTTTATTTTCGGGAATCCACAAATCGATTGCCTGCTGAACCAAACCCAAAAATGAAAATCAGGATAGAGGCAGCAAGGAGGATCAGAAGCGGAGGCGTCCAGCTATCGGTCACATCATGCAGATAACCGAAAAGGGTCGGGCCGATGGCTGCCAGAAGATAGCCGACTGATTGAGCCATACCCGACAATTCCGCCGCTTGTTGTGCCGTACGTGTACGCAAGGTAAAAAACATCATCGCCAGGCTAAAAGCAAAACCCGCTCCTATCCCCAGCATCATGATCCACAACAAAATCCATTCAATGCTGCCAAAAAGAAGACCAAATGTCCCGCCTAGCAGCAAAAGGGTCGTAACATACACGAGCGGTCGTTGACTCTGCATTCTCCCCGCAATGACAGGTACGAGGAAGGTAAACGGCAGCAAGGATAGCTGCATCATCGAGAGCATCCAGCCCGAGTGGCTTTTGTCGATCCCCTGTTGCAGGAGGATTTCAGGCAGCCACGTGATCAGGACATAAAAGATCAAAGATTGCAGCCCCATAAACATGGTTACTTGCCAGGCAAGCGGCGAACGCCACAAGTTAATTTTGTCGTTTGAGATTTGTTGATTGCTTGCGGCAATTTGCTGACGGCGGCCTTTTATCTGCGGCAGCCAGGTAAAGATGGCAATCAGGCTCAAAACACCCCAGATCCCGAGCGCGCCCTGCCAGCCCAGGCCCAGATCTACTGCTATCGGAATGCTGATTCCGGAAGCAACGGCTCCACACAGATTCATCGACATGGAGTAGATTCCGGTCATCATGCCGATTCGCTCGGGAAACTCCCTTTTAATCAGACTCGGCAACAAAACGTTTCCGGTAGCGATAGCCAATCCAATCAGCGCAGTACCGATAAACAAAGTGGCTGTTCCCGAAAGCGAACGCAGGAGAATTCCCACGCAGAGCAGGACAATTGAAACAAGCAGAACCGGTTCTACCTTGTATCGCCGCGCCAGCTTCGGTGCAAAGGGAGAAAACAACGCGAAGCAAAATAACGGCAAAGCAGTGATCATTCCGGCTACGGTATTCGAGATATGCAATTGATCCCGAATCGACCCGACGAGCGGACCTACAGAAGTAAGGGGAGCCCGAAGAATGGCCGCGATAAAAACAATACCGAGTATAAGTGCCCAAGGCGTAAAGGTGGCGCTGGATTGGGAAGACGGTTGATTTCTTTCTATGGGATTCGGTGTACTCATGATCGGCCCCTCGTATTATGACCTTGTGTCTCTTCCTTTCCTACTCACATTGCTCTTTCTTCAGCTCTTCTCGAAAGTAATCCATATAGCGCTGAACAGCCTCTGTGGCTTTCACGGGATCTTGTTCCACAATGGCTTTTACCAGATCTCGATGCGCTTGCTGGTGGCAATCCGAGTGGCTCTTCATTTCCGTGAGATGATTGACCGATTCTTGCAAAGCCTCTGTCATATGCTCGTACAATTCGATGAACAGGCTGTTTTGCGTCGCACCTACAATGGCCTGGTGCAAAGCAATGTCTGCCTCTACATACGTCTTGATATCTTTCGCTTCGGCGGCTTTATTGCAAATATCCATATAGTGCAGCATCGCATCCACATCTTCTTGTGTTCGACGGATGGCAGCCAATCGAGCTGCTTCCTGCTCGAGGGCATACCGCACTTCCATGGTTTCCATCAGACTTGACTTTCTTATACGCCGTTGGAGAACCACGCCCAGAATACTGGCGGAGCTTACATACGTTCCATCTCCTTGTTTGGGAACCAGCAGCCCGGCGTGGACCAGGGCTCGTACAGCCTCGCGAACGGTATTTCGACTGACGCCAAGTTCAGCAACCAGCTCAGGCTCAGCCGGAATCCGAGATCCGACTGGCCACTTGCCCGATTCAATCAAGGCTTGAATTTGAAGGGCAACTTGTTCGACCAGCGTTGTTCGATTTGTTTTTTGCAGCACGGGAACGGAACACCTCCAAACATCGGATGTTTAACTGTATGGCTAGTATAAGGAACAAAAAACAAATCTGTCAATGCTCGTCGACACTTCAAACACTTTCGCAAAAATGCCCCGAAAGAGAGGCGCTTCGCAACAAAGGCTCTTCTTCCGGGGCATTGCTTTTGTCCTTGCCTTCTTCGGTCAGAGTGTCGCTTCCCACTTGGAGACTTCCTCGCGCACCCGCGGCGCCACTTCTGTCCCCAGCAAATGAATCGCCTTCATGACCAGATCATGGGGCATCGAGCCAACGGGGACATGAAGCATGAAACGTGTGATGCCCACCTTTTTTCGCAGGTGGATGATCTTGTCGGCTACTGTTTCCGGGTCGCCTACATACAGCGCTCCTTCAAAGCTGCGAGCGGCATCAAAGCTGGACCGATCGTAATGCCCCCAGCCACGCTCCCGTCCCAGCACGTTCATGGCTTGCTGCGTGGAAGGGAAAAACTCGTCCGCTGCCCTCAGGGTATCCTCTGCGACATAACCGTGCGAATGCGAGGCGACCATCAGCTTGGAAGGATCATGACCTGCCTGCGCCGCGGCTCTTTTATACAGCTCTACGATCGGTGCGAACTGAGTTGGACGGCCGCCAATAATGGCGAGAACGAGCGGCAGCCCAAGCACTCCTGCTCGTATGGCAGACTGAGGCGTTCCACCGCTGCCAATCCAAACAGGCAGAGGGTTTTGCACCGGTCTCGGGTATACCCCCAGGTTGTGGATCGCTGGCCGGTGCCCTCCTCTCCAGGTTACCTTTTCCGATTCGCGTATCTTCAACAAAAGCTCCAGCTTCTCATCGAACAATTCGTCGTAATCCTGCAAATCATACCCAAACAGGGGAAAGGACTCGATAAATGAACCTCTGCCCGCCATGATCTCGGCTCGTCCATTCGATAGGGCGTCCAGTGTAGCAAAATCCTGGAATACGCGCACCGGGTCAGCGGAGGACAACACGGTGACTGCGCTTGTCAGCCGGATCCGTTTGGTCTGCGGGGCGGCGGCAGCAAGCACAACCGCAGGAGAAGATGCCGCATAATCCTTGCGATGATGCTCACCTACCCCGAAGACATCCAATCCTACCTGATCAGCCAATACGATTTCCTCGACCACCTCGCGCAAACGCTGGGCATGACTGATCACCTCACCCGTTTTGACATCCGGTGTAGTCTCTACAAACGTACTAATTCCTATTTCCACTGACGAATCCCCCTTCTCAACTGTCTTATTATCATCCCCGTTACGGCAAAATCATTTATATCAAAAAGCAATATCTCTATTTTGAGACTTTTTCCTGCCGATTTCAAGTTTTTATCGCAAGGAACTCGTTTATCCAGCATTCAGACAAAAAACAGGCGACCCTTCCCTGGCAGACTGCCAAGGTCGGATCGCCTTACGGATTTGTTTTTTATAGAGGATGCTATCGTTTGCTCTGGTCAAGCTCTGCTTCGATGTAAGAGTCCTTCGAAGACTCACCCATACGCCAGTACACGATGAGACTCACGGCGATACAAGCAGCGACATAGTAGTAGAACATAGATTCGACGCCAATGCTCTTGCACCATAACGCAATAAACTCTGCCGTACCACCGAACACAGCTACCGTGACTCCGTAAGGGAAACCTACGCCAAGCGCGCGGATTTCTGTCGGGAAGAGCTCGGCCTTCACGATTGCATTAATCGAAGTGTAGCCCGTGACAATGATGAGACCGACCATCATGAGCAAGAATGCGCCGATCGGGCTCTGTGTATTCTCCATGAACAAGAACAGCGGCACAGTCAGCAACGTTCCGAAGACACCAAAAAACATCAGCAGCGGGCGCCGTCCAATCCGGTCAGAAAGCGCACCGGCAAGCGGTTGAAGGACAACGAACACCAAGAGGGCGACAAAGTTGATCCAACTCACAACTCCCTTGGGGAGGCCCACTGTATTCACCATGAACTTCTGCATATAGGTTGTGTACGTATAGAAAGCAACAGTTCCGCCGAGCGTCAGACCCACTACGGTCAGCACCGCCTTGGGATGCTTCATTAATGCGCGGATTGTTCCGGCGTTAGACCGGCTTTCAGATCCCATTTTTGAAAATTGCTCGGATTCATCCATCGAGCGACGCAGCCACAAAACTGCCAGGGCACCTAATGCACCGATCACAAAAGGAATGCGCCATCCCCATGTCTTCATATCTGCATCAGTGAGTACTTGTTGAAGGATGATCTGAACGCCAAGTGCTGTCAGTTGCCCTCCAACCAGTGTCACGTACTGGAAGCTGGAGTAAAAGCCGCGGCGGCCGCTGCTGGCCATCTCGGACAGGTAGGTCGCAGAGGTGCCGTACTCTCCCCCGAGTGAAAGCCCTTGAAGCAGTCGCGCAACAACCAGGATGATCGGAGCCATGATTCCAATCGTCTCATACCCTGGTGTACAGGCGATGATCAAAGAACCACCTGCCATGATGGTGATAGAAAGTGTCAAGGCAGCGCGACGGCCGTGGCGATCGGCGTAACGTCCGAGCAGCAAACTCCCGATCGGACGCATCAGGAAACCGACAGCGAAGACTGCTGCTGTATTCAGCAGTTGACTCGTCGGGTCTCCCGCGGGAAAGAATTCAGACGAAAAATACACGGCAAATGCTGCATATACGTACCAATCATACCATTCGATCAGGTTTCCAACCGAACCTTTAAAGATGTTTGCCGTGATGCGTCGTGTCTGTGCTCGATCATTGGACTGACTCATAGTTCATCCTCCTTTTGAATTCCTGTAGAAGGTCGATCATTCGTTCCTTCAGAAGCTTGTCCAAAACTTTGTAAGGGATTTCATTTCATCCCGTCACAAGATCGCTTTATCAATGCTTTTGATTTTACGAGGTGTGCGGATACGCATCTATTACTTCCTGCTGAGTGTTCAAAAACAGCAACCGAAATGCCTGTATTGGAATTTGAGTTGCATTGATTTATTCGTTCTCAGGGATTACCCTTACTGTTAGGAGGATGCCATGAATTTCAACATGTTAGTACAACTTTTCGGAAATATATCGGTTATCGCCATGATTTCCCTGCTGATCGGGCAATTGAATTATTTTCGCAACATCATTTATGGAAAAAACAATTGGAAACGCATCATGATTCTCTCGACCCTTTTCGGTTTCATGTCGGTCATCGGTACAGAAAACGGCATTCGGATCAATGATGCAATCGCCAATACACGGATTGTCGGGTCTCTTGTCGGCGGGCTGATCGGGGGCCCGGTGGTTGGAACGCTTGCCGGGATCATCGGAGGTATTCATCGCTATCAGATCGGCGGCTTCACCGCTTTCGCATGTGCGGCATCCACCGTATTGGTCGGTTTATTAGGCGGGATCGTCGGGACCAAGCATGATCTTTCAAAAATGAAATGGAAATACATCCTTCTCTTGGGCATTACAGCCGAATTAATCCAAAAGATCATGGTATTTCTCGTAGCCAAACCTTTTGAAGCTGCCCTTGAACTGGAAATGCAAATAGCCATACCGACGACCATCATTACCATTTTGGGGCTGTCGATTTTCACTCTTATTTTTCAGAATCTCAAAATGATGCAAGACCAATCCGGCGCTCTTGTCGCAAATCTCGCCCTTACCATCGCCAGTCGTACGCTGCCTCACCTTCGTACAGGCTTAAATAAAGACTCGGCTGAGAAAACGGCTGATATCATTTGTGAGATCACCTCGGTAGATGCCGTTGCCATCACGAATTGCGAGAAATTGCTATGCGTGAAAGGAATAGAATTGGAACAGCCTTTTCAAGGAGAAGCGCTTGCTGCACAAGTTGCGAAAGCCGTTTTTCAACAGCAAAATGTGATTTACCAAGACAAGGAGCTTGTATTTCCTCGAAATCTACCTTTTCAGTCAGTGATCGGGGCGCCCTTGTATCATCGAAATAAAATTATCGGAAGCTTGCAGTTTTATTATCGAAGCTCGTCCTTCAGAATGTCCCAGACTCATCTCAAATTGGCAGACGGCTTGGCCAATCTGCTTTCGGTTCAAATCGAGCTTGCTGAAATCGAGCATCATACGAAAATGAGGCAACAGGCAGAATTAAATGCCTTGCAAGCACAAATTAACCCGCATTTTCTTTTCAACACATTGAGCACCATTATGTCCTATTGCCGAACCGACCCCGAACAAGCCAGGAGCTTGCTTGGCAATTTAAGCGACATCTTCAGGCGAAACCTGAGGAACAAGGGGAATTTTCACAGCCTGCAGGAAGAACTGGACGGCATCAAGTCTTATTTGGAAATCGAGAAGGTCAGATTCGCAAACAGATTGACTGTTCTGATGGAGATTGATGAATCTTTGCTGCATGTGAAATTGCCTATCCTGACTTTACAGCCGATTATTGAAAACGCCATTCATCACGGGCTATCCCCCAAAATCAGTGACTGCTTGCTGACGATCCGAGTGGCGCGTTCCAGCCATAACGTGAAAATCAGCATTGAAGACAATGGAATTGGCATGTCCGAGGAGCGTTTGGCTGAAGTCCTGAATCGCCAGTCTCAAGGAATCGGACTTTCGAATGTACATCAGAGACTGCAATCCGTGTATGGGAATGAGTATGGTCTTCATCTGGAAAGCAAGTCAGGCAAGGGAACCCTCGTGACATTCGAAGCCCCCCTCCACGGACCCTGAAAGGATGTGAACCCACTTGTTCTTGAAAACCATGATTATCGATGATGAACCAGCAATATGTTCAGAATTGGAATACATGTTAAAAAAGTATATCGATATCCAAGTTGTTTCGATCCACTACAATCCCGTTGAGGCTCTTCCCCAGATTATCGAGCTAGAGCCCGACTTGCTTTTTTTAGATATTCAAATGCCTGGGATGAATGGTCTGGAGTTTGCGAAAAAGTTGAATCAACTGTCCCATCCGCCTCTGATCATTTTTTCAACTGCCTTTCATGAACATGCATTGGAAGCCTTTCATACCCCAGCTGTCTTTTACCTGACCAAACCGATTCTTGAATCCAAGCTGGACGAGGCAATCAAGAAAGTGAAGTCTCTTCAAACAAAAAAGAAAGCCACTGATCACCAACCTCCTCCCGCTTTGGAGGAATATGTATGCGTCCGAAAAGACAACAAGATTATACCGATCCAGGTAAGCCAAATTTTCTTTGCATTTGTAAAGGAAAGAGAATTATATATTGCCACTCATGGTACGATCGAAAAATGCGATCTTTCCCTCCATGAATTGGAAGCTATTTTGAATAAAACGGGCTCGTTTTTTCGCTGTCATCGAAACTATGTAATCAATTTAAAACAGATAAAAGAAATGATCCCTTGGTTCCATAATACGTATCTAATCAAGATGAACGATGGCAAGCAGACAGAAATTCCGGTAAGTAGAGGGAAGATGAAAGCATTCCGCAGTATGATGAACTTATAATTTCCAATGGAAAAGAATTATAGAGGTTACTGTCTAATGATGTTGAAATCACTCTATATGAGAAGCAAACAGTTGACCACACTCAAACACATCATTATTATCCTGCTTTTTTTCGGTCTCCTCCTTGGCTTGCGATGGGTCTGGGCCGAGAATTTTTCTTCGGCTGCATTTACCCCTGCGGTCAATGGCGTTCTTGATCTGCGCGGCTGGAAAATGGATCGAACCTCGACTGTCCCTTTGGATGGCGAATGGCAGTTTTATCCTGGAAAGCTCATCTCCCATCAGGATGTGTCATTGGAAGCTAACGATGTTCGCACGGTTCAAGTTCCGGGGGACTGGAGCGAGGCACTTTCGAAGGAGGCGGGTTCCTCATTGGGGTACGGCACCTATCGGCTGCGCATTCTTGTAGACCCTCTGGAGGAGCCTGCCGGATTCTGGTTCAAAGGAATACAAGCCTCATCCAGGGTGGAAATAAACGGGATCGCCGAGAGCAATATGGGAACCCCCGCCGAAAACGCGAATGCGTACACGCCAAAGTATGTCTCTTACACGGCTACTTACTCTGTGGAGGGCACAAAAGAAATTGAATTGCTCATCCGAGTCGCGAACTTTGAAGACCCCTACAACGGCGGTATTCTGGACTCCATTCGCTTTGGCTCCCAGGCGGCCATTGACTACGTTCGCTGGTATTCCATCGGATTCCAACTCGTTACGTTTATGGTGCTGCTGCTTCATGGTTAGTATGCTTTGATCCTGTACCTCTTTAGCCCTCGCGAACGGGCTTTGTTCATCGTCAGCCTGTTGACGCTGTTGGCTGGAGTGTATATTGTAACCCACCATGACTACCTGCTTCTGCTATGGCTGCCGATCAATTATGCATGGGCGCTGAAGATCAGGCTGCTTTCCTTCCTGTGGCAGATCTTTCTGATTCTGCTTCTGTTCAGGAGGTTCTCATCGGCTCCAGCCTGGAACAAATGGATGCGGATCTACACGGTGGCTCTTTTTGTTTACTCCGTTTTTTTATTGGTTGTAACCACTCAACCGGTACATGCGACCGTCGCGTTTGGAATCTTTGGCTTTTTCTGCTTCATATCCTTTGCCTGGTTTCTCTACGTCATTGGATCAATGATCTTCAAAAAGCATGCGGATCACGACGTCGTCTTCTTGCTTTTGTCCGCGGCGAGTATTTTATCCAGCCTTTTCTGGAGCTTATGGAATTCGTATCAAGAGATGATATTCGTCTATTACCCGCTGGATATTATGGCTTCCATTGTCGGGTTTTCTGCATACTGGTTCAAAAAGTTCTTCCGCAATGCAAAGGAAAATGCCAAGTTGAATGAGCAGTTAAAGAAAGCTGACAAGCTGAAAGACCAATTTCTCGCCAATACCTCGCATGAACTGCGAACACCACTCCATGGCATCATGAACATCGCGGAGAGTGTCGTAACCAAAGAAAAAGAAACGATGAGTGAGCGAAGCGTCAAGGATATGGAGCTGCTAATCACGATCAGCCTTCGCATGTCTCATATGCTTGGCGATCTGCTCGATGTGGCAAGGCTCCAGGAACAGCGAATCGTGCTGGAGAAGCAGCCCCTGCAGATTCAATCGATCGTACCGGGCGTAATCGGCATGCTTCGCTTTATGACCGAAGGAAAGCCGGTCCAGATGAGGATGGATATTGCCGAGACGATGCCTCCTGTGATGGCCGACGAGAAAAGGCTCGTACAGATTCTGTACAACCTGCTGCATAACGCCCTTAAATACACGGAAAAAGGATTGATCCTTGTCTTTGCCGAGATCCGGGAAGGGCGTGCCGTCATCCATGTTTCCGACACCGGGGTCGGCATGGATGAGCAAACACAGGCGCGAGCGTTCCTGCCCTATGAGCAGGGCTCTTACGGGATCAGCGACGGCAGAGGAATTGGGCTGGGGTTGAGCATATGCAAGCAGTTGGTCGAATTGCATGGCGGTGCATTGACGGTCCAATCGGAACCAGGAAAAGGCTCCGTGTTCCGTTTCGATCTGCCGTTAGCCGGCTCGGCGATTTCGAGCTTGCCGCAGTATTCGATGCATCAGAACCAAAAGACGGATGAAGCGGAAGCTGGATTGATTTTCTCGGACAACCCGTATGGCTTTGTGCCATCCGCAGAACCCGATCCGCATCCTCTCAACGGCGAAAAAGTATCGATCCTAGCTGTCGACGACGACCCCGTCAACCTGAATGTGCTGGTTGGAATCCTCTCTACCGAGCCGTATAGCGTTACGATCGCTCAATCTGCTCAAGAGGCATTGGAGCTTCTCCCGACACAGCAATGGGATTTATTGATTGCGGATGTCATGATGCCGCAGATGTCCGGATACGAATTGACGCAAAAGGTAAGGGAGCATTACTCCTTGTCGGAGCTCCCCATATTGCTGTTGACTGCGCGCAGCCAGCCTGCTGATATCTATACGGGTTTCTTGTCGGGTGCCAACGACTATGTCACCAAGCCTGTAGATGCTTTGGAGCTCAAGTACCGCATACGAGCGTTAATCACGCTGAAGCAATCCATCACTGAACGCTTACGGATGGAAGCTGCTTATTTGCAGGCTCAAATTCATCCTCATTTTCTTTTCAACACGCTGAATTCCATACTGGCATTAAGCGATATCGATACGAAGAAAATGCGTGAGCTGGGCGATGTGTTTGCGTCCTATTTGCGGATCAGCTTCGATTTTCTGAATACGAAAGAACTGGTAGAGCTATCCCATGAACTGGAACTGATCGAAACCATTCTGTTTGTGGAAAAAGAACGGTTTGAGGATCGATTGTCTGTCGTATGGGAGATTGATTCTGACATCGACTTGCTGCTCCCCCCGCTGACAATCCAACCACTGGTGGAAAATGCAGTCCGACACGGCCTCCTCAAGCAATCGAGAGGCGGCACGGTTCATATCCGCATCGTCCGGCAGGATTCCTCCACTCTTGTGGAAGTCATCGATGATGGTAAAGGGATGGAACAAGAGAATGCAATTGTTGAGCCCACCCTGGGATAAAAAGGGCGGAATCGGTCTTTCCAATACAAATCGCAGGTTGACGCAAATGTACGGGCAAGGGCTGTCGATACGCAGCAAGCCGAATGAAGGGACAACCGTGTCGTTTGTAATACCGGATCGATAAAGCGTTGAGGGTGGGGCATATGGCTCCACCCTATTCGCCTTTCTTGACAGGACAGCAACAATGTAGTTATTATGGATACACGAAGTCCGTAATTGGGAGTGGGAAAATGAAATATTCGAAAGCGACCAACTATGCCCTCCACACGATGCTTTATTTGGTTGCCGCCGCTCCGGACAAACCTGTCGGGGTTCAACAGCTAGCCGACAAGCAGGGAGTGTCTCCCACATACCTTTCGAAAATACTCACCAAGCTGGTAAAAGCGGGGCTGATCGAATCCGTTTCAGGAGCCAACGGGGGGTATCTGCTGAAAGGCAGGAGAGAGGATATTTCCTTCCTGGACATCATTCATGCGGTAGAAGGCACGGCTTCGCTGTTTGAATGCTGCGGCAGCAATGATTCCCGATGCATGATCCATCAGGTAATGCTGGCTGCTGAGGAATCAATGGAACGGCATCTGAGGAACACCAAATTGGTCGAGCTTGCTGATGCATTGCCCTTGTGATTGCAAAGGGCAATGCCAAGCTTTGAATAATTATAGATATCATGTATCTATAAAGTCTTTTAAAAAACAAACGGAGGATTGAACCTATGAACTACGATTGTGCCATTGTCGGCGGGGGGCCGGCGGGATTAAATGCAGCGCTGGTGCTTGGCAGAGCGAGACTGAACGTTGCTCTGTTTGACAACAGCCAGCCGAGAAACGGCGTGACGCACGCCTCTCACGGATTCATTACGCGCGATGGGATTCAGCCAGCCGAGTTTCGGCGCATTGCCTACGAGGAGGTGCTGCGTTACCCGTCGGTCCGTCATTGGCAGGCCGAGGTGACGGATATTCGGAGGACGGAGGACGGCTTTGACCTTCGCACTTCTTCAGGCCAGCTTGTCCAAGCCCGCAAGGTAATGATCGCTGCCGGACTCAAGGAGGTGTTTCCCGACATCGAAGGGCTTCAAGACTTTTATGGGAAAAGCCTGTTCAACTGCCCGTTTTGCGACGGCTGGGAGCTGCGGGATCAAAAGCTTGTTGTCGTTTCGAATCATCCGGCCTTGTTTCATACGGTCAAACTGCTGCTCAACTGGACTCAGGATTTGGTCGTGTGCACCAACGGCCACGATATCCTGACTGCCGAACAGCAGCAGCAGCTCGCCTCTCGGGGCATACGTGTCGTGCATACTCCTGTTGCAGCCTTTTCCGGGCGCGGCGGCTTGCTGGAGCGGGTGCATTTTACGGATGGCACACAGATTGAGCGCAATGGAGGATTTGTCGCTCCGGCCTTTGTTCCTCATGTCCGTTTTGATGAAGCGCTAGGGTATCAGACTACGGAAAACGGAGGGATTGTTACCGATGAGATGGGCCGGACAACCGCACCCGGAGTATATGCAGCCGGGGATTCGTCTTATGTCATGCCTTCCCAATTGATTTATGCCGCGGCTTCCGGCAGCAAGGCTGCGGTGTCCATTGTCGCGGACCTGACGGAGGAAAATTGGCGGGCGCAGTCGGTTTAGGGTCATAATCACGATAACGACAAAAAAGGGAATTGGATATGTCCAATTCCCTTTTTGACTGCTCTATCCCATGACGATCTTCTCCCCCGGCACACAAGAGAAAATGCGGTCGTAGCCCAGCGCGATCAGCTTCGTTTGCAACCGATCCGTCTTGGCTTTGGAGGCATGCACGAGCAAGGTCGACTTCGGCCTTAATTGATCAAGCATTCGTCTTACATCCGGAAGACCCTGGTGAATTTTGAATCGGCATCGGGCCACTTCAAAACCTGGTTTTTCTTCGGCTAACAATCGGGCAGCACGCGTCCCGGGATAGACATGCCCCGTCAAAAGGATCGCATTTTCCCGGCGGGCTCGGCTGGCTTCCAGCATAATCCCCGAAGCTCTCGATTGGAGCATCGGGTCCGCTGACAGGAAGATCGTTCTCTCGGGCAAAATGCTTCTTCGCATCACCTGTTCCTGGTTCAACACCTGTACGCGGCTGCTCCACATCTGCTTGTATGCGTGCAACTTGTCCGCTCGCAGCCAAAACTCGTCCCCGCACAATGCCTGAAAGCCTTTCTCCAGCTGCTCATCACACAGGATCGGTGCATCGGGGAACGCCTCGGCCAGGATTTCGATGATTTCATGTCCCCTGCCGAACATCGGCACTGGCAGCCAAGCATGCCCCCCTCGATTCAATACGTGTCTGCATGTCTCAATCAATGTTTCGATTAGGAGCTGCTGCTCTGTCTCGTCATCCGCATAGGCAGCATCCATAATCGCGAATGGGAGATCCTGCACATACTCTGGAGCGGGCATATTTGCTGAAAGCAGCCTTGACTCTGAACTGTAGTCACCCGAATAAAAAAGCGTTTGCCCCTCTGCTCTAAGCAGGAGCCAGACGGAGCCGGCCAAATGTCCGCTTGGACCCCAGCAAGCCTCGACTCCAGGCTCCACCGAAAACCATTGTCCCGGTGCGGACACGTCTTCCAAAAATCGATACCGCACTTGCTCGATATGTTCCGCTGTATAGGGCATCTCTTTCCCGGCATCGCTCACGTACCTTTGCCAGCTTGCATAATAGCTTTCCAACATATGCGCTGTCGAGCGCGTGGTCCAAACGACCCCGTTATACCCATGACGATACAATAGCGGTATCGCCATGGAGTGGTCTTCATGCGCATGGGACAAAAAAACGGTCGTCAGCGTGCGGACTTTGGCTGCATCCAGCAGGGGATACATGTCTTCCTGTCCCTTTTTTACCCCGCAATCCAGCAGGACCGATCGTTGTCCAAACTGGACGTAATAACAGGAGCGGCCATGCTCGCCTGCACCGCCCCATACCTCTACTTGCATCAATCACATCACGTCCTGTCAGCGCCTCGGTAGTTCATTACAGCCAGCACAATGGTTGTCAATCCAACAGAAATGACAGCCATCGCCATCCCAAGCGAAACCTCTCCTTGCTCAAACTGTGCATAAATATAGGTGGCCGATACCTTCATCGAAGGCGGCAAAATCATCAACGATGCGACCAGCTCCCGGATCGAGATCGTAAACGTCATCATCCAGCCCGCCATCATGCCCGGAACAAGCAAAGGCAGTACGACTCTGCGAAAGGTATACCAGGGCGTTCCGCCAAACACCCGTCCCGCATTGGTCAACGAGGCATCGATCTGCTGATAGCCGGATTTTACGTATTGGACCGTATATGGCAGGAAAAGCACAACATAGGTGAGGACGACCATCCCGTACGTATTGTAAATTTTGATCGGCATCCACGGAGCGTTCCATAACAATATCAGCCCGACTACGGTTACAATTCCTGGCACTGTGTTGGGCAACAGACTAAACACATCGGTTACACGCTCCGACACCCTGCTGGCATGCTTGATCTGCATAGCCAGGAACGTGCCGATCACAACCGCGATGGTAGCCGTAATCAAGGCCAGGCCCAGACTGTTCAGGAGTGCTTCCATGCCCGGAGATCCCCACGTCAGCAGATTTTGATAATGCTCCAGCGTGAAGTTCCCCCATCTCAGCCCGTCCCCGCGCAGCTTTTGCAGGGAGGCGACAAGGATCGAAAAGTACGGGATTCCAATAGAGGTGGCTAACAAAAAGACAATGTAGCCCCAGGCCGTAAAGCGCCCCCACCCTTTCAGATGAATCAGCTTTACCTTGGAGCCTTTGCCCCCCAGCGTTTGATAGTCATAACGGCGGGAGATCAGATTTTGCCCATACCAAAAGACCAGACAGGTAGCCAACAAGACGGAAGCGAGCGCGGTCGCTTTGCTAAAATCGATCGGCCAGCTGGACGTAAATCTGTGAATTTCACTGGTCAGCACATGGTACCCGATCTTGCGGCCAAAAGTAGCTGGCGTACCGAACTCCGCAATCGTCTTCACAAAAACCAGCAAAGCCCCCATCGCATAGCTGCCAAGCAGCAGCGGCACGAAAATTCTGCGGAAGCGGTATACGAACCCGCCCCCATAGACAGCCCCTGCCTCCTCGTAACCTGCCCCGATCCGATGCAACGCATTGCGCAGAATCAGATAGAGAAACGGGAACAGATGCAGACTCATAATCGCAACCATTCCGAATAAAGAGAAGAAATAGGGTGTCAGCTCTTCGGTAAAAGGCGCCATCTGCTCCAAAAATCCGCGCCGCTGCATAAAGAGCATCCAGCCCATCGATCCGATGTAAGGCGGTGTCATAAACGGAATGATCAGCACGACATCCAGCCATTTATGCCTGGCCAGACTTGTCTTGGCGGTCAGGAACGACATCGGCAAAGCCAAAATGGAGGCCCCTGCCACAACCCAAAAGCCAAGAATGATTGAATTCGTCAGCACCACGCTCAATTCAGCATCCATAATGACCTGCAGCGGTGCCAGCACGTTCCACTGATCATTCGGAGTGACGCTCGTATGCAAAATGAAAAGAAGGGGCGTGACGACAAGCAATGTCATCAGCACAAGCGCCAGCGCCACACCCCACGACCTGTTTATTCTTGCAGAAGTTGAAGGCTTCATCATAACCTCGTTGTTTTATTTAAAAATTCCCAAAAACTCAGAAGTGATCGCAGGACCCTTTTCCGTCATCCAGTTCCAGTCATATTTCAACTCTTTGATTTCCTTCACTTGCGTACGGCTTTCATGTGCGGGAATATCGGTACGTCCAGGCAACAGGTAGCTGTCCGCTACGATTTTTTGCGCTTCATCTGAAAGCAGGTAGTCCATAAACAGCTTCGCGTTCTCCAGATTTTTCGCATCCTTCATAATCATCGCCGGGCGCGGATTGATCACCGTGCCGCTCGCCGGGTATGTAATATCGATTTGCTCGCCTTTGGCCATCGCCTCATAAGCCATGTAATCCACACCAGCCATCACGACGCTTTTTGCACCGGTAATGACAGGATCAAGCGCTTCTTTATTGGCACCCGCCAACGCTACATCGTTCGCTTTCAACGATTTGAACAGCGTCCATCCGCCATCTCCATTCTCATTCAGATACCCGGAGATAAAATCCAATGCAGAGCCGGACAAGGACGGATCGGGAATGTTGACAGCACCCTTCCATTCCGGTTTGGTCAAATCTGCCCAATCAGCGGGCGGATTGCTTACCAGCTTGGTATTGTAGGTGATTCCCAGAGCAGATGCGCTGTAGCCAAACAAGTGTTTATCCTGATCGACCCATGTGTCATAAAGCTTGTCAGCATGCTGGGCTTCCGCGTAGCTTTGGGTCAAGCCCTGTTCCTTCAAAGACAGTCCCGACGGCCAAGACGCCAGTATTACGACGTCTGCAACTGGATTGCTTTTCTCCGCTTCCAGGCGTGCCAGGATTTTGCCTGTGGTTCCATCGAATTGCTCGATTTTGATGCCTGTTTTCGCTTCAAAGCCTTCTTTGATCTGGGCAGCCATCTTGCCCGGACCCGCCACATAGACAGTCAGCTTATCTGACTTCGGTGTCGGCTCCGATTCTGTATTTGCAGTCTGTGTCGGAGACGTCGTGCTTGCAGTTTGGTTGCTGCTCGGTGTACCCGCTGCGGAATTGCTCCCACAAGCTGTTACGAGCAATGCCAGACTCATTGTCATTGTCAGAAATGCTGCTTTCCCTGCACGGCCAACCATTTTTGACGCTTTCATACGTATATTTCCTCCTTTATTGGATGAATCGAATGAATGTCATGCGGTGATGCGTATACGAGGACACGGTCCCCTGCCCGTAAGCGTTGATCATGATAGGCTGCCCATACGGTCCCATCCTCCAGCTCCAGCATGATCTCATACCGATCTCCCAGGTAGCTCACCCGTTTCACGACAGCAGACCAGGTCAAATCTCCAGGACGCCCCCTCCAACGCAGCTTTTCCGGTCGGATCATCCGCTTGTCCGGGTCAATCCAGTTTGATTTTCCCACGAACTTCGCTACGAATGGCTCTGTCGGGCGGTGGTAGATCTCCTCCGGTGCTCCTTTTTGCAGCACCTTGCCTCCCTGCATGACCAAGATCTGGTCAGACATCGACATCGCCTCCAGCTGATCATGGGTCACGTAGATCGCAGTAAGTCCTCTCGACTGCACCAGGTGCAAGAGCTCCGCCCGCATCTCATCTCGTAAAAGCGCGTCCAGCGCACTCAACGGTTCATCGAACAATATCAGCTTTGGCTCGACTGCAATCGCTCTGGCAAAAGCGACCCGCTGCTGCTGACCACCTGAAAGCTGGCTAGGGTAGCGTTGTTCCAAGCCACTCAGACGAACGGCTCCAATCGCGTCCATGACTCGCTCTTTCATCCCGTTGGTTTGCTTCGTCGCTTTTAAACCAAAGGCGACATTCTCGTACACCGTCAGATGCGGCCAAAGAGCGAAGTCCTGAAAAACCATCCCGAGCTTTCGTTTATGGACAGGCTTGAACACCCCTTTCTCTGAGGAAAACACGCACTCGTCGTCGAGCCAGATTTCACCGCTATCGGGCGTTTCCAAGCCGGCAATCATCCGCAGCAGCGTGGTCTTGCCGCAGCCCGACGGACCGAGCAATGTCGTAAACTCCCCGGATCGAATATGCAGATCAAGTGGCTGGAGCGCTTGTACGGCTCCAAAGGACTTGGTTAGTTGCTTTACGATTAGATCCATTGCCGTTTTCCTTCCTGTTTTACGAATCTACTTTGAGTGTACGGCAGTTGTTTTTTGCTAGTGTTAACCTTTCGTATCGTCATCGTTAAATTTTCTATTATGATCTATTGGTTCGTATAGATTTTCTCTATAATAGGGGTGCAAAACGTCCGGAAATGCCAGAAGGGTTCATACGAGGGGGGAGCGCGAAGTGAATATTACGAAGCTGGAAATTGTCATGCACTTGTCCAAATATAAAAAGGTATCTTCTGTCGCTGAAGTGATGGGGATCAAACAACCTACGGTGACGTTTCATATGAAGAGTTTGGAGGAGTACTACGGGGTTCGCTTGTTTGAGCAGCGCGGAGGCGTGATTTTACTGACCGAGGCTGGCAACGCCCTGTTGCATTATGCTTCCAAAATTACAGCACTGTCGAAAGAAACGGAGCGGGTGCTATTGGAATTCCGCGATGTGGAGCGAGGAACGATCACCATCGGAGCCAGCTATGTTCCAGGAACGTATCTGCTGCCCCAAGTGATCAGCCAATTCAGTCGGGAGTATCCCGGCATGTCCGTCAAGCTGATGATCAAACCCGCTCCTGTCATTCAACAATTGCTCCTGGAGCACCAAATTGATCTCGGCTTTATTTCTTCTCAGCCGTTCGATGAGCCCAAGCTCCACATCCATCTGATGGGCGAAGATGAGCTGGTGATCGTCTTCTCGGCTGCTCATCGATTTGCCGCTATGAGCAGCATCGATGCTCTCGATCTTGCGCAAGAACCGTTCATTTTTCACGGCACGCATTCCACGACTAGCCAAATGACTACACAATGGGCTGCTGCCCACAAGATCAAGCTGCGAACCTGTATGGAGCTGGATTCGCTGGAGTCGATCAAACGGGCGTTAATGCTCGGCAACAGCATCTCGTTCCTGTCCAGACAAGCCGTAACAGAAGAAGTGAACAATCACATACTTGCTTGTGCACCTCTTCCTCCACCGGAACCAGAACGCTTTATTTATGCCTGCTATCACAAGGAAAGATGGCTGTCCAAAGGGTTGCAGCAGTTTTTGCAAATGGCGCGGGAGAATATTGGTATACGGGTTTGATTGAAATATGACAAAAACGGAAAAGACGCCCGAATATGGTATTCGGACGTTACTTACTTACCATGATGTGCAATTATATGGCTACTGGTTGTTCTGCTGTCAATGCCTGCTATTTCTTAACTATTGATTCCTTTTCGAATCATTCTCGGCTAATATTTTTTTAGCTTCTTTCAGATCTATTTTTGCGTGTCGTCCATGCTTTTCTAATAAGTACAAGAGATTCGATCCATTCAAAAGTGTTATTGGTTTTCCCTTAGCAAATTCATAGGCGTCTGGACCGTAATCAGCTGTGGATACAAGTATTCCTTTTGTAGCTCCCTCGTTTACGATAGCTCCATACAAGTCCCTAACTGCAGATACACTAACGGTGTTTGTATACCGTTTTGCTTGGATTATAATTTTCCCACCCCGGATGGGATCGGGATCAAAGGCTACAACATCTACCCCACCATCTCTACTTGCTTGTGTTACTTTCACTTCACCCCCATTTGAAATAAATTCCTTTTCGAAAATTTCTCTAATGAGGTGTTCAAAATCCTCCCAATCCATGGCTGCAAGGTTCGTAGTACTATCAATTTGATTTGAAACTTCATAACTGTCTACAAATCGTTTATCACTTCTCGTAATCTGCAGGATTGGTTTAATTGGGGTTAAAGAACTCAATTTACTGCTTGCAACTCCCTTAAAGTTTTTGAAACATACTTTCGGTTCAACATTGGCCAAATCAATTTGCAAAAAATCTACTTTCCTCACTTGAATGGAGAGAATACAATTATTCTCTTCCCTTCCTGTTGCCTTATTGATAGCTCTTACCCAACCATTAAATGAAACGGATTCAATAGCGTTAGCAGCATCAGCCTCAAAAATTTCATGTATTGACCTAAGTGTAATTTTATATAATGTTTCATCGAACAACTTTAATGTCTGTGATTCAGGATAATGAATTTCTTTTAATTCTTTTTTTGATGCCACATATTTAACTTCTTTTATCGTTGGAATGCATTCTATTGATGGCAACTGATATTCAATAATTAGGATTTTACTATCGGGGTTATATTCTATTTCATAACTTTTAGGAAAATTATCAGGGTATTGCGAGTTTTCTAAAACCATATCACAATATTCTACAATAGCTACAGGATTATGACTAAAATAAGACTCTTTTAATTGCTCAATTTTCGCATTAAATTCTTCCTGCTTAGATAAAAAATCTTCCTTTCTCTTATTCCAATCATCAACCTCGAGTTGCCATTTTTGTACCTTCTCGTCATATTCTTTATCCAGACTTCGGTTATAATCATCAATACAGGCCTTTTCCTCTTCCCATTTAAGCAGTTCTAATGCATAATTGTTTTCAAATTCTTCGATTTTCTTTTCTCTCTTTGATTTTAGTATCTTTTCCAGGAAGGTAAATACCGGAACACCTTTATCGGGTTTTTCGGGGTATTCTTTCTTTGTCTCAGGGTTTGGTTTCTCGGGAAAAATTTCAGAAAAGTCATCTTTCCTTTTTAAATCCTCCCAATTCACAGAATCATCCACGGATAAAGTATGGATTAATAGGTCTTCGATTCTTTTTATGTCCGATTCTGCTGCCTTTGTCCTTACACTCGCTTCAACTATATTAGCTTCCTTTTCTTCGTTCATTTTTTGTTTGTTTTCTACATCCCGCCACTTTTCCAACCATTTTTGGGCTTGTAAATTCACTTTATTTTCAAGGATATCAATCTCTGGAGCAGATACTATTTTATGTTCCTTTAACCCTTCATGGTACATTTCGAGGGTATATTTTAGAATTCGAGTTCCTGCTGAATTCCAGTGCTCTTCAACTTCACTAATTTTGAGATGCTTGATTTTCAATTTAGACACCCTCACTTTCATTCAAAATTATGTATTATTATATAGTTTTTGGTAACGCTTTCACAGTCTTTTGCGGGTGTTTTGTCCTATTTTAGACTAAAGAATTCTTATTTGTAGTCTTTAATCCCTAGAGGGGTACCGATGGGGAAGTTTGAGGATTCAACTATGGTTTATTTCTATGAGAGAGCGATAGCAATTATCTGCTTACTATCGACTTTAAACGGGTTTGTCTCAAAAGTGCCGAGTTGCCACCATTTGAATAATTAGATCATGAGTTAGCCTGGAGTGTAAGGGTTGCAGAAAAAACAAAACGGCCTTCGCCCCCTGTAATTCGGGACGAAGACCGCTAATTTGTTGTACCTGCTAGACGAGGGCCAATTCTGGACTGGATAGACCAAGCGCCCGCCCAGTTGACGTATGAATTTCCTCGATAAGCTCTGGGTTTTTCAATAAAGACACGCCATAAGAAGGAATCATTTCTTTGATTTTCGGTTCCCACTCTTGGATTTGCTCTGGGAAACATTTTTTGATCAACTCAAGCATGACGGAAACGGCTGTAGAAGCACCCGGGGAAGCGCCAAGCAATGCAGCGATCGAGCCATCTGCAGCGCTAATGACTTCCGTACCGAATTGAAGCGTTCCTTTGCCGCCTGCCTCCGTATCTTTGATTACCTGCACACGTTGGCCGGCGACCACGATATCCCAATCCTCGCTTTTGGCGTTCGGGATAAACTCGCGCAGCTCTTCCATGCGTTGCTCTTTCGAAAGCATAACTTGCTGGATCAGGTATTTTGTCAATGGAACGTTTTTTGCGCCTGCGGCCAGCATCGTAAAGACATTATCCGGCTTTACGGAGCCGAGCAAATCAAACATAGAACCGGTTTTCAAGAACTTCGGAGAGAAGCCCGCAAACGGTCCAAAGAGCAATGTTTTTTTATTGTCGATAAATCTAGTGTCTAGATGCGGAACAGACATCGGCGGAGCGCCAACCTTGGCTTTGCCGTATACTTTTGCATGATGTTGCTCGATCACTTCCGGATTCGTACATACCATGAACAGTCCGCTTACCGGGAATCCTCCGATATGCTTTCCTTCTGGAATACCGGACTTTTGCAGCAAAGGCAAGCTTCCTCCACCGCCGCCGATAAAGACGAATTTCGCCGTATGGCGTTCGATGTTGCCCGTATCCATGTTCCACACTTTCAATTCCCACAAGCCGTCGCTGGTGCGTTTGATATCTTCCACACTGTGCTTGTATTTTACATCGACGTTCTTGTCCTTCAGGTGGTCAAACAGCATGCGTGTCAAAGCACCAAAGTTGACATCTGTTCCGGATTCGATTCTTGTTGCCGCGATCGCTTCGTTCGAATTGCGGCCATTCATGATGAGCGGAATCCATTCCATCAGTTTTTTCGGGTCATCGGAGAATTCCATCCCTTGAAACAGAGGATTGTTGGACAGCGCTTCATAACGATTTTTCAAAAACGTTACATTCTTTTCGCCTTGCACGAGACTCAAATGAGGCAATGGCCTGATAAAGTCCTGCGGATTGCGAATGAGATTGCTGTTTACAAGATAAGACCAGAACTGCTTTGAAACCTGAAACTCTTCATTGATTTTAATAGCTTTGCTAATATCTACGGTTCCGTCCGGTTTTTCGACGGTGTAGTTTAGCTCGCACAGTGCTGAATGTCCCGTACCCGCATTATTCCATTCGTTGGAACTTTCTTCCCCTGCGGTTGCGAGTTTCTCAAAGACTGTAATGTTCCAGTCCGGTACTAACTCCTTCAGCAGCGTACCCAAAGTCGCACTCATGATTCCGGCACCAATCAAAATAACGTCTGTTTCGGTTTGTCTGTCACTCATTTTACCGTCCTACCTCGCTCATATTTGAAGAAAAGATGTAGGCGCTCCTGCTTGGTGCGACCTGTAGTACACACCTTTTCTTGATAAATTGTAACTTGACTATAGTGTATCACTATTACAACTATAGTGTATCACTATTATTTGCTAATTAAAACGATTACTGATAGTAATTTGCGATTAAGAGACGGTAAATGAGAGGAATGATAGGGGGATTGAATTAAGGGGTGAAAAAACGGCACACCAAGCCGTTCCATAGGAACAACTTGGTGCTGAAGACGAACGAAATACCATGTATGGTAACCAAATTCGACATCTACAGGATAACATTACCGATTGATGATAGTCGGATCCCCGCCGATTTTTCGAGTCTGTGCTTTCTTATATAGGTAGGTATACAATTTAATATATTGACCAACCAATATCGCATTAATAATGGTGCCTTCACGAATAAACATGATCTCACTCAAGAAAATCAGACCGATGCACGCTGCTATCACAAGCAAGGAGCAATCGAAAACCGTTTTAATATTCCCCCATTTTCTTTTTGTTCTTTTAAACACCGTATTCACAAACAAATCAACCGGGATCAGAACGAGGTTGGCTCGAATCATGAGAAATAAACCGTAGGCTAGAGCGGCATCCGCGACAACGAGAAGCATGACTTTTGTATAATACAATTCCAGTTTAATGAAACTGGTAAGCAGTAGATTCAGGTCCAAAAACACGCTTAACACTAAGGCCGGGATTAATCCGGCGAAATACTTCCATTTAAAATCTTTTGGCAGGACCAGGTATGCTAAAAATAACATGATGAGTTCCAACAAGAAGGAGTAGGTTCCTTGCGTTAATTCGGGATAGATCACAGTCATCGTCCGAGTAAGACTGCTCTGGGGCGATATTCCAATTCCAGCCCTGATTGCCAAGCTAATACCAAGAGTAAGTATATAAATGCCGATAATATAAATGATCCACCTCTTGGTTAAACTGCTGTTGCTTTGCAGTTCCATTGCCTCGCCGCTATGTTGCATATACCGTCCCTCTTTCTCAATAAAATGTATGGGCCAACCGAGAAAACCACCGATCTGTAGATCATGCTGAGACTTGTATGCAGGAGAGGATTATTCCATGAAACGGAAACGGTGCAGAGAAATAAACAGGCTTAAAAGCTTGTTTACTACCGGTTCACCTTCGTTGCGGTTGCCCAATTCCTCCAAAGCAGCATCAATTGCCCTGGCACTAGAGGTTAATTCTTTCACTGTCATATTGGTCATCATGCCGTAGATTTCAATAGGCATAACACTCTTATTCGTTTTGCCATCCGTGACAATGCAGGCGCCTGAGTATTGATCAACCTCTTTTGCGCAGTAGCACATTTCATCGCTTTCCTGTCCAACTACTACAAAGTATGGGATTGGAGCTGGCCAGGAGGTTGCTACGGCACCGCGCTCCACATATACGCCCTTGAATAAGCCGTTCACCACATGTCTTTTGCCTTCAGCATAACGGCGAATCACAGACAGGCGACTTACTTTTTCTCCTTCATATTCCGGAACGATCTTTCCATCTTGCATCGGCACCCAGACTTCCTGGTAAAACTTCGCGTGCCCGCGACCATATACATCAAACATATAGACTTTCGCCTTTGAGCCATCTTCAGAAATTTCCAACGGTACAATATCTAGTTGCTCCGGTGTTAGGTCATCTAGCCCGGTTACTCCTTGGGTACACATGCCTGAGTAGTCGATTTCCGCGTTCTTAAGCATTTTTCTGTCTTTGGCAATCAATTCTCCATCTTTAAAGACATAGAGAGGGTTTATTTTCGATAGACTGTCAGTCAGCACGATGTCTGCGAAACGGCCTGGTGTCAAAGAGCCAATCTGGTCATCCATATGATAGGATCTGGCTGTATTGTAGGTAGCCATCTTGATTGCCTTAATCGGATTGATCCCCATCTCAGCGCATAGCGAGATGATCCAATCCATATGCCCCATTTTCAGAAGACGTTCAATCGAGATGTTGTCCGTGCACAGCATGAAATTTTCTGTAGGGAACTTGCGGTCTACAATTGCACGAAGCAATGTTTTGATCACTTCACTGCTGCCTACACCAAACTTGATTTGTGTGGGGAAACCGTAGCGAATACTTTTTTCAATATCGTCGCCATTCCAGACATCATGATTATTGGATACACCGATTGCGGGCAAATAATTCAGCACCATATCAGGCAGAGCAGTCAGGCCCCAGTGTCCATTCATAAAGCCACCTTTCTCTCTTACCCAAGCGGCTTTGCGGAAGTCGTCTTCATCTCCCTTGCTGTATGTAAAATGCTCGAATTCTCCTAAACCGATTACCGGCTCCATATCTAATACTTCTTTTGTTACCCAGGCTGCCGTTTTTTTGCCTGGAGCAAATGCATATAGTCTGTACGGCAGTTTTTCATAATCGCGGAACAAGTGTTGGGCAGCTCGTACACCTTCCTCGCCAGCCGCACTTAAAAGGTCGAGGCACTCCGCAAAGATCGTGGTTGTCCCGCATGGAACCATCGCCTCAGCCAGCGCTGTCGGATGGGCTAACTGCGATTCAAAATGCAAGTGGGCGTCAATCAAACCCGGTATGGCATAAAGCCCCTGGCCATCGAATACCTCATTCACTTTGATCATCGACTCATCTGGATTAAGGGCAACAATTCGCTTATCGTAAATTAACAGCGAGCCCTGGTAGACGGTCTCCCCATGTACATCCAAGATGTTCAAGTTTTTCATGAGAAGGTCCGCTTCTTTTCTGCCATGCAAAACATCAAAAATAGCACGGACTTTTTCGAGATGATTGGTTTCTGTTTGTTTCATGAACTGTTTCTCCCTTTCTTTCTTCACTTTTTTTTATAAGGAGAGCTATGCTCTTCGCTTATCGGAATTATCCAAAAACTTTAGTTAAACGTTTAACTTTTAGAGGTTTAAAAGCCACCTGACTTTTAGTCTAGTTAGACTAAAAATCAGGCAGAATTACGTTCAACGATAAACGGCTCCAGCACATTGACTGGTTCAAATTCTTGCTTTCGAATTTGGCTTAGGATAATTTCAGCGCTTCTTATTCCCAATTCACGGTTTTGCAGATCTACACAAGTAAGCTCCGGTGTAGAAATCTGTGACATCAGAGAATTTCCCAAACTCAATACAGAAATATCCTCAGGTACGCGAATATTGGCTTTGATCAATGCCTTGGTCAGATATGCAGCACTCAATTCATTGAGGACAAATACGCCATCTATATCATTTTGAAGAAGATGCGGGATGCAATCTTTTGACAGATCCATGTCATCCTGGATTGCTATAACCATCGGCTGTTGTTGATCCTGGCTCGCTTCACGAAAGCCCTCTATAAAATAATCAAGCAAATAGTCAGGCAGATGCTTATGAATGAAAGCCATTCGATTTCTGCCTCTGGAGGACAGATATTCTGTACCGAGTTTGCTTGCCTTGATTAAATCCGGGTACACCAAAGGGAAACCGTCGTACGGAATATATCGATTGGCATACACAACGGGAATGTTCCAATCTATAACATTGCGGATGCTTTCTTTAAAAGTCTTGTCAGAAAATAAGCCAATGAAGATAATTCCAGCTATCATGTTTTCACGCATGAGCTGAAGAATTTCATCTTCATTTGCATGGAGATTGTCCACTTCATAGATGTAAAGATTATACTGGTGTTCCCCCAAGGTTTGGCTGATGCCAGAAGTGATCTCAGAATAATAGAGATTATTAATCTTTGGCAGGATCACAGCCACATTAGAGGTTTCCTTACGTTTTAGCGCTTTTGCAACCACATTTGGTACATATCCCAGCTCTTTAATGGCAAATCGAATTCTTTCCTCTGTATCCTTTTTAACCGCCATATTGGAGCTTAAGTATCGAGACACCGTACAAACGCTGACATTGGCGTGTTTGGCGATATCCTTTAAAGTAACCATTTGAAACCTCCCTGCTAAAGACAGGTTAAACGTATTAGTTAATCGTTTAACCTTTTTGCTGAAAATATCATATCACGCTGAGTAGATTAATTGCAAGAAAATTCTAAACACAACTTATCTGTTAGTAGAAAACAATATGTACCTTTTTCGCGATGCGTTCTTTAGCGTGGTATGACAGAAAAAGGACCCGCCCTTTAAGAATCAGGACGGGTCCTTTTTAGTTATGAGTTTTACTTTTTGGTTGCCGCTTCAATGTCCTTGTACGCCCAGTGAGTTGGAGGTACATCCGGCCAGCTTTGTCCATTTACCGGGCTTAACTGAATCTTGTTCGTCAATCGATTCATGATCGTGACCGTTTCTGCTCGGGTCAATGTTTTTTGTGGATGGAACGTGCCATCCGGATACCCGTTCATCAAGCCAGATTCACTAACAGCAGCAATAATCTGGGTTGCCCAGTGGTCTGCTGGTACATCATAGAAGTTGTTCGGCATTCCGTCACCGGTTAACCCCAGATATTTGTACACAATGGTTGCCATTTCCGCACGCGTGATTCCGCCTTGCGGATTAAACGTGCCATTCGCATATCCGTTCATCAGACCTGCTTCGTTTGCTCGTTTAATGGCATCTGCTGCCCAATGTCCATTGTCTACGTCATAGAACGTTCCGCTTGCGGATGTTTCCGGGTTAATCATTCCTGTGTTGGCCAGGATCATCGCCATTTCTGCACGAGTCACTTGGCGGTTCGGATCGAAGTTCCCGGTTGGATAACCGTTCATGTAGCCTGTGTAGTCATTTTTTTCTTCGCCCTTTGGAGGGTCGCTAGGCTTCTGTTGCCCAACATTAGAACCGTCTTCCATGAAGAATGGGTTGGAAACGTTATAAGCGTCTCCCTTGTCTCTATCCCGGTTTTTATCCCGGCCGCTGCCTTGTTTGTCGGCAGTAGTTAAATCTCTTCTCGCTTTTTTCAGTTCAGCCAGCGCTTCATCTACCTCAGCCTGCGTTGCATTACGATCTGCCAGGACATCTGTCGCTTTCTTCAATGCCCTCTCCAGACTTCTCCAACTGGATCCGGTGTAGTCGTCTTCATCCAAATCTTCATTATTGATTTCTTCTACTTTGGCTTCCAGCTTGCTCTTGTCGACGGTAGGCTCGTCCGATTTTTTCAAACCTTCTCTGGCCTTTTTCAATGCGGAGAGCGCCGCGTCTACTTCCTTCTGGGTTGCAATTGGATCAGCAAGAACAGTTTCTGCTTTTTCCAACGCTTTTTCCAGCTCTCTCCAGCTGTCTTTGGTATAGTCATCTTCCTCCAGATTCTCGGCTGCTATCTCGTCTACTTTGGCTTGGAGCTTGGATTTGTCAACTGTAGGCTGGTCAGGTTTTTTCAAACCTTCTCTGGCTTTTGTCAGTGCTTCCAGTGCTGCGTCTACTTCTTCTTGCGTTGCGTTTGGATCATTCAACACTGCTTTTGCTTCTTGCAATGCCTTTTGCAGTTCTTCCCAGCTTTCGCTTGTGTAGTCATCCGCTACGAGGTTTTCGGTGTTGATTTGTTCCGTTTTGGCTTGCAGCTTCGATTTGTCCACTACAGGTGTAGGCTGGTCAGGTTTTTTCAAACCTTCTCTGGCTGTTGTCAGTGCTTCCAGTGCTGCGTTTACTTCGTCTTGTGTTGCGTCTGGATCAGCCAGCACTGCTTCTGCTTGTTTCAATGCCTTCTGCAGTTCTTCCCAGCTTTCGCTTGTGTAGTCATCCGCTACGAGGTTTTCGGTGTTGATTTGTTCCGTTTTGGCTTGCAGCTTCGATTTGTCCACTACAGGCGTAGGTTGGTCAGGTTTTTTCAAACCTTCTCTGGCTGTTGTCAGT
>Ga0182742_1000124_pt1 | contig 148636 bp, 136 predicted proteins | sample eDN5th37CBELigMG_FD_128880 | JGI IMG/M metagenome (GOLD analysis project Ga0182742, IMG submission 128880) | Enriched Miracle-Growth compost microbial communities from Emeryville, California, USA - eDNA 5th pass 37_C BE-Lig MG (version 2)... ... | reverse complement strand
TCTGACAGGTTGCCTTGCCTTTTACCTAAAACTGTCAGAATTCTTCTCTCTTTTGGACAATTTTACGTCGTGGTCTACTGTTTTTGTCCGAATCATCACCTGATTCTGACAGGTTGCCTTGCCTTTTACCTAAAACTGTCAGAATCCTTCCCTCATTCGGACAATTTTCCATCAGAGTCTATTATTTTTGTCCGAATCATCACCTGATTCTGACATATCGTCTTGCCTTTTACCTAAAACTGTCAGAATCCTTCTCTCAACACACATAAAAGACCAAATCAATCAAATGACTTGGTCTCTATATACTATATTCTATTAACGTACTCCAAAGAATTTCTTAATCTTTGAAAATACACCTTTATTTTCTTCATCAAGAGATTGAAGTGGAATTGATTCTCCTAGTATTCTTCTAGCAATATTTCGATAAGCGATACCGGATTTGCTATTACCATCTAGAGCGATTGGTTCACCTTCATTCGAAGCTTTAATGACACTATCATCATCAGCAACAATGCCAATTAAATCGATTGAAAGATGTGACACAATTTCATCAACATCTAACATATCACCGTTTTTCATCATATGATTGCGAATTCTATTAATTATTAATTTTGGTGGCTCGATTTCCTCTTTTTCTAGTAAACCAATGATTCGATCAGCATCACGAACTGCTGAAATTTCAGGTGTTGTTACAACAATTGCTGTATCGGCACCAGCAACAGCATTTTGATAACCTTGCTCGATGCCTGCAGGACAATCGATAACGATATAATCAAAATCTTGCTTTAACTCCTCGACTAGCTTCTTCATTTGATTTGGTTTCACCGCAGTCTTATCACTTGTTTGAGCCGCAGGTAGCAAATATAAATGGTCATCAAACCGCTTGTCCTTTACAAGCGCTTGATGAAGCTTACAGCGCTCTTGAACAACGTCTACTAAATCATAGATTATCCGATTTTCAAGTCCCATCACCACATCCAGGTTTCTAAGACCAATATCCGTATCTACTAGACATACACGTTTTCCTGCAAGTGCAAGGGCTGTTCCAATATTTGCTGATGTAGTCGTTTTTCCTACGCCACCTTTTCCTGATGTGATTACTATTGCCTCTCCCACAGCTAGATTCCTCCTTCTAACCTTGTCAAATTCGGTCTCAAATGAGTTAAATGTTGTAATCTATCAATTACAATTGTCTCATTCTCATCAACATATGCGCATTCCATCTCAGTCTGTTCTTCTACTAGATTATCAGGTGCTCGATTCATTATATCACTAATGCGGAGCTGAGTCGGTTTCATAACAGATGCCGCAATTACAGCTTCTCGGTTGCCATGGTAGCCAGCATGAGCAATCCCTCGTAAAGAGCCTAGGACAAATATATTTCCACCGGCCATTACAGTCCCACCCGGGTTAACGTCACCAATCAATAATAGGTCACCCTCAACTTTTAACACCTGTCCAGAGCGAACCATTTTTGAAACAGATACTATTTCTGATTGCCTCTTTAACTCAAGTGCCTCATCCTTTGTAATAACATTGCTATCAATCGTATCAACAATCAGGTTTTTCTTACTTCGAATCATTGTACGAAGTTCCTCTTCCTGATTTTTAGTTAAAAAACGGTTTCCCACCTTTAACCGTACCGCTAATAATGGGCCATCCTCTTGAGTATAATGTAACGATAATTTATCTGATAATTCGGTTACGAGCTCTAGATATGAACATTGATCATCGAGATGTAACGTTAATCCGTCTTTAGTACCCTTGATTGTTACAAACTGTTGTTTTTGTCCTTTCATGACGTTCACCTCAACGATTAATATTTCAACAAAAGGCCTAAATTTTCCTTTATTTCAACATAATTATTTTTTGCTTAAGGATCATTTATTCGACCACCGAAAGCCATGTAATTAGTTTTTTAATTGGAAAAGCAATGAGCAGGACAAAAATACTATTCAAAATAACTGTTGGAAGCAAGCGATTTTGAAGGAACATCATGAATTGCATATCTGTGTAACCAATTAAAAAGTTTATGATATAAACATAAAACTCTAATATTACCACAGCTACTACGCCTAATAATGATGTTACAAAAATATTAGAAAGTAAAGCCTTGCTAGCCTTAGCCATTAGGTACGCAATAAAAGACATTCCAAACATATATACTCCAATGATACCTGTATAGACGATATCAAACAATAAACCGTATATGAACCCATACAGCATCCCTTGATAACGATCTGTATAAACAGCGATAAAGACAAAAATAATCATTAAAAATCGAGGAACAAAAACATAATCTGTATTCAAATGTCCAACCGGTGAGATATCAACGAAAATACTTTCTGACACAAATAATAGAAGGACGACGATTGGAAGAACTATTCTTCTCATTCTTCTTCATCCTCTCCTTCTTCGTCATTCAGGTCTTCATCTGATGCAATTGTTCGTTCGACAACAATTACATGGTCAATATCATAAAAGTCTGCAGCTGGTTTAACAAAAGCAGTTCTCGTTAACCCATTGTCATCAGGGACAACTTCCGTAATTTCACCTATTTGTAGCCCACTAGGAAAAACTCCTCCAAGACCTGAAGTCAACACCTGTTGTCCAGGTTCTATTTCAGCATCATTTGGAATATTTCTAAGCAAAAGTGTTCCATTTGTTTTATCATAACCTTCAATCGTGTAGTAACGATTCTTCTCACCTTGGACATAAGCTGAAATCCGATTACTGCGATCCGATGAACTTAATAGCTGAACCGTAGAAGTATATGGTGCAGCATGTTTCACCTTTCCAATTAAACCTTTTGCCGTAATAACAGCCATATTAGCTTCTACACCATGCTGACTTCCTTTATTCACTGTTATATTTTCTTCCCATAAATCAGGATTTCTTGCAATAACAGTTGCCTGGATTTTGTTGAAATCTGTTAAACTCTCCGTCTTATCCAATACTTCTCGTAATGATTGATTATCTTTCTCAAGTCGTTGCACTTCTGTTTGTAATTGGACAAATTCATCAAGCCGTTCTTTTAATAGCTTATTTTCTTCATATGTATATTGGATATCTTTAATATTTTGAAATACACCTACTAAATATTGAGTTGGGCGATGTAAGGCAGACTGAACCCACCCTACCGAATCCTTAACAAACATCTCTGGCCGTGACAATTTATCACGATCCTGTAATGAGAATCCAATCAATGCCACGAGGATAATAATACACACAAGTAACAATATAAGCCTTTTATTTAGAAAAAATTGTGGCACGACCTACACCTCTTACTATTTAAAATGAATCAAGGGGTCCAGTGTGACCCCATTAATTAAGAAAAACAAAAGCCTCTGGCCAGACTATACCTCTTACACATTCTGCACCTGAAAATTCTTAGTCTTTTGCTTTATTAAATAAATGTATATGATCTAGTGCTTTACCCGTACCAATTGCGACACAATCCAACGGATCTTCTGCAATGAGCACAGGCATACTTGTTTCCTCACTGATTACTTTGTCCAAATTTCGCAACAGTGCACCACCACCAGTGAGCACAATCCCTCGATCCATAATATCAGCAGCTAATTCTGGAGGCGTTTTTTCTAATGTTGCTTTCACAGATTCTACTATTGCATATACAGTATCACGCAACGCACCTGCGATTTCTTCTGCGGTAATTTCTATCGTTTTTGGAAGACCTGTTAACAAATCTCTTCCTCTTATATCCATATTGTCGACGCCTTCTGGAGTACCGGCCGAACCAATTTCAACCTTAATTGTTTCAGCTGTACGATCACCGATCATTAAGTTATAAGTTTTTCGGATATATTGAATAATCGCATCATCCATTTCATCGCCAGCAATACGAATTGACTGACTTGTGACAATTCCGCCAAGAGATATAATGGCAACCTCCGTTGTACCGCCTCCGATATCAACAACCATGCTACCCGTTGGCTCCCAAACTGGTAAATTTGCACCAATGGCAGCTGCAAAAGGCTCTTCAATTGTATAAGCATCTCTTGCGCCAGCTTGTCTTGTTGCATCCTTCACAGCACGCTTTTCAACTGCTGTAATTCCTGATGGAACGCATACCATCACATATGGCTTACGTGCAAAATAGTTTTTATTAACTGCTTGCTTTATGTAATATTTCATCATTGTTGCTGTAGTTTCATAATCAGCGATTACACCATCCTTCATTGGACGAAGTGCTACCACATTACCAGGAGTACGACCGATCATATTTTTCGCATCATTTCCCACAGCAACGATTTGCTTTGTGTCTGTTTGTAATGCAACCACTGATGGTTCCCGCAAAACAATTCCTTTCCCTTTTACAAAAACGACAGTGTTTGCAGTACCTAAATCTATTCCAAGGTCTCTTGTACCAATTCCAAACATAATATGTATCTTCCTTTCTGATACGAATTGCTAATTGTAGAAGTTTGATGTCGGCAATATGTGAAAAAACTCATAACAACTATTATATCCTACAACCTATAAAAAGAATAGGTCAAACATACCCTTTTTCTTTCAAACTTATATATTTATGCTCACCGATAATCAGATGGTCTAGGAGTTCAATACCAATAATCTTTCCACATTCAACAAGACGTTTTGTCACCTCTATATCCTCACGACTTGGGGTCGGGTCTCCGCTGGGGTGATTGTGGATGGCAATAATTGATGCAGCTGAACGTTTGAAGGCTTCTTTATATACCTCACGGGGATGAACAATAGAGGCATTTAAACTTCCGATAAAAACTGTTTGTTTATGAATCACCTGATTCTTCGTATTCAAATATAAACAGACAAAATGCTCCTGCGATAAAAAGCGCATCTCTTCCATTACATACTTAGCACCGTCTTCAGGTGAACGTACAACATAACGGTCTTCATATTGAAGTCTCCCAATTCTTCGACCAAGCTCAAGCGCAGCCATAATTTGAACAGCTTTAGCGGTGCCAATTCCTTTAATGCTTGTAATTTCTTCGACCGTTGCATCCTTTAACATCCGCAACCCCTCAAATTGTCGTAACATCCGATTTGAGAGTTGCAGCACAGACTCGTCTTTTGTCCCTGTTCGTAACAAAATCGCTAGTAATTCATGATTTGACAAGCTCCCTGCCCCGTCTGAAATTAGCCGTTCACGAGGTCTTTCTTCATTAGGAAAATCTCGTATCATTAATGTTGATGCTGAAGCGTCCAAAAACACTCCTCCTCAGGTGATTACTCACCTTTAATAAGTAAATCCAAACTTTCTTAATTCCCGTATTGTTCTTGCTACAGGTAATCCAACAACCGCAAAATAATCTCCATTAATTCGTTTCACCAAGGATGAACCAAGCTGTTGAATTCCATATGATCCTGCTTTATCAGCAGGTTCACCACTAGCAATATAAGTTCTAATTTCTTGATCAGATAACTCCCAAAAGGTTACTTCTGTTTTTTCGTAAAAAGTGGTTGTTTCCTTGTCAGAAATGATCGCCACACCTGTCAAAACATGATGTGTATGACCTGAGAGCATTTTTAACATCCGGTAGGAATCTTCTTCATTTTCTGGTTTGCCAAGGATTTGTTCCTCGTACACTACGACTGTATCTGACCCAAGGACTACTGAGTCAGGATATTTTACTGCAACATCATGTGCCTTTTGGAGTGCTAATGATTTTACAACTTCACTTGGTGTTAATGATTCATCAACTACTTCTTCCACTTCACTAACGACGACATCAAATGGGATGTTTACATTCTCTAGAAGTTCTTTTCTACGGGGAGATCCTGAAGCCAAAATAAGGCGTGGTTGCATAACTTATCACCCTTTATATATTTATTTATCAGATTGGAAGATACAATTTTATCGTATCAAAACATCATGTTGTTAACAATTTGCAAAAATTCAATTTTGTAACTTCATTTCTATTGTTTTACAATTAGAAGATTTTATCCGTATGCTAAATCTGTACAATTTTTGTTACGTAAGAAAAAAAGGACCCTGAAAAAGTCCTTTTTCCTTTTTATGATAGTGAATTTTTCCAATCATTATATTTGGCTAACGCATTTAATAATGATTGCTGAGATTTTAATAATGCCGCTTGATCTTTGTTATCCTTGAAAACCTTTAATTGTTCAAATGCTCCTGTTAATTCCTTCGAAAAAGAAGATAAACTTTCAGACATATCCTTTGATGCTTTTAGCTTGCCATATTCATCAGCTACACTTTTCCATTGATCATCAGTAATGGAGCCTGAAGCAAACGCACTTGAAGAAACCTCTATTAATTTCGAAAATACCGTTTGAGCATCACTTATATAACTAGCATCTGCTGCATTGACCTTTTCAAAAGAGCCACCAGAAATTTCATAGGGTTTTGAATATGGTTCTTCAGCCACTTTATCAAAATAATCTGATTCGATATTTGATAATTTCCCTTTATCAGATCCAAGTGCAATAATGACATGATAGGAACCATCAATTTCAACCACTCCTGCTGGGAATCCACTACTTTTGACAGAATCAACAGTTGTTAAGGCCGATTCCTCACTCTTAAACACCCCTACCTGCGTAAAAGCAGCTGTGATTGCAGGTATGTCGATCCCACTAGTGGCAGCCTCAGCAGGTTTGTCTTCTTCCTTGACAGGACTTGTCACAGGAAGTTCAGGCTCAGCTGTCACCTGCTCTGCACCCACTCCTGCCATAAGTTTTAGAATAATTGCCCCAAAACTTAGGCCGACGATAACAGCCATTATAATTGAAACAGTAAATGTCTTAAGTGGGAAATTATTTCGCGGACCAACGCTACTCTTACTCCCCTTTGGACGTTTAACCTTTAGATACTCCTTTGATGAAGGTGTTTGTCGAACATCCTCAATCGGTGTAAAACCTGTTGTTTGTTTTTCGTATGTATCATCGCTCGGTAGTACCCACGAGAACTCTTCCTCTTCTTCTGCTTCATGCGTAGCAGCAACCTCTTGATGTAAAGGAGATTCATCACCTTCCTTGTTATCGATCTGAAGAGGAGATTGTATGTCATCATCTACATTTTCCTTACCTTTAGAATATGTCTTAGGTTCTTCTTTTTCTTTACTATCTAGTTTCTTTTCTTGTCCATTTATTTTAATCGAAATTTGATTTTTCGGATTCTTGTCCATTCTTCCACCACCTATAATTTATAGTATGCTTGGACACTTTCTCCTATGCTACCATAGACATAAAAAAAAATAACAAGACATTTGTCGTCTTGTTATCAAAGGTTTTCGTCAAATTTTTTATTTCTATTTACTATCAGCTTATAAATTGGAATCAGAATACTCAAGAAAAGTCTCATTCTTCTTCCTCTTCTTCTGCAGTATTAACGAATAGAGGATTCTTTTTATTTCCTGGATCGGGTACCTCAATTGTTGGCGCATCAACCGCAAGCTCAGGATAGGCTGGCATATAAAATGTTGAAATGGTGACAGCATACGTTAAAGGTTCATCTACATCAGCTTGTGTTATGGAAGTAATTTCTTGCTTTCCTGTAAAATTCAATGAATCTACCTTTGTAATTCGTGTTTGATGCTCAATCTTTGATAAGAATTCCTCAAGTTCATAATAACCAGGCGATTCTACAGTTAATGATACCGTTACTTGTTTCAAACCTTCTAGTAGCGCAGGATCAATAATTTGTTGCTTATCAACATCGGTTTCCTCTGTTTCAGTCGTTTCAGATTCTGTATTTTCCGTATCTGGGGTTTCTTGTTGTAGATTTTCCTCAACTGGAGGTGCAAAGTCACTTTCACTAAATGACATGTTTGATATTTTACTTTTTGAAACTAGTTCAGCTTCCTGAATTTGCAAGATAAGTTGTTCCACTAGGGGAATAACTGGTAATTTCTTTTGAATTTCAGTGGAACTAACCGCAGAAGGGACTTCCTCTGACTTTTTACCGTTCAACACTTCTATAAACTTCTCCTGCATGGAGATATTGGATTTAAGATTATCAATTTCCGTTTCAGCTGGTTTAACAAATAGAAAATGAATTAACGCCGTAAGACCGATAAGAAATAAAGTAATTAGCATCAAACTAACAAGGTGTTTTTTTGTAAGGCGGAGAGTCAATTAATTCCCCTCCTTTTGAGAAATCTTAAGTTCTTCCTGATTAATTGATAATTCAAATTGGGCGAGATAGCGTGGGAGAATTTCCTCAACATTTTCCTCACTACTATTAGTTATCTCTGGTTCTTCATCTGTAAGCGCTGATGTTGTAATACTATTCAATTTAATTTCTTTTAAATAAGGTGACTTTTTTAAGGTTGCTAAATAGTGAGCAACTTCTGAATTAGAATCAAATTGAATGACACAGTTTACAACGCCTACATCAACGTATGTGAACGATTGAATGAATCCTCTTTCAGGTAATAAACTTGATAAATGTTTGACAAGGGGTACAGTTTCTACAAAATACTCATCCGCCCAAATCACTGCTTGTTCAAGTTTAATGACACTGTTTGCACCTTCATTGGTCGAAACCTTTTGTTCTAAGATTTCTCGCTTTTTTTCCAATGATGTGAGTTGATTCGATAATCGCTGCTTTTCATTCTTCACCGCACTTACTTGTACATATAAAATGGTAGAACAAATAAGAGCAATTAATATCGATAGGATGATTACAAGAAAGGTTGCTCGATTTTTCATTTTCTTTCTTGGAAGTAGATTAATTTCAACTAACATTATTGCACCTCTTTTAGTGCTAATCCTAAAGGAAGATAATAATTTGGTGGAAGATTAATATTAATGATAAATGATACTGGTACATCATAGCGTTGAATTACCTTTTCCGAGATGTCTTCCAGATAAGGGTGGTCCCCACAAAATAGTATATCGGTCACCTGTTGCTTGCCTTGTAAAATGGAAAAATGATAAAAGTTTAAGACATGTTCAATTTCTTTATAGATTTCACCCAACACCGTTTCTAAACTTTTTTCTGTGCTAACCCAGCTTATTTCTGCATACGAACCAGAACGATTATAACTGATATCCCAATCTTCGGTCGTTGTGTCAATAATCAAGTGACGCATAAAGATGGGAACATGTTGGTGAAAGATACATAAATTAACCGTTTGTAAATCAAATTGAATTAACAACGAGTGGTTTTCTTCATTGGTTTTATCACAATAATCAAAAAGTCTATAAAGACATAAAGGTGATATATCTGCCACGATTGGTCTTAAAGAAACATCTTCTAATAGCGATGAATATTCCATAGCAATCTCTTCTGGTGCAGCAAACATTAAAACCTCTTTTTTGTCTTCGGTTTCCGATAATTTTCGAATGTCTAAAACGGGTTCATCAAATGGTAAGTGAATGGTGGAACCTAGTTCTGAATATAAATAACCAACAATTTCATCATCTTTGACTTCACGAGGGATTGTAGTTTTTCTAATAACAACAAATGAATCAGGGATAATAAAACGAACTTGTTTCCGCTTGATTCCCCAAGTGCTTACACAATCTTCTAGGATTAGTTTTAATGCATCATATTCAATTATTTTTCCTTCATCAATTAATCCAGCTGGCAAATAGCGTTCTCGATATTTTTGAACAACAACTGGAGAAGACTGTTTCACTCCGATATAACGGATTACATGGTCTTTGATGATGATATTTGCTATTTGGTTGGAAGAAAAAAACTCAAAAGCCATTGTGTAATCCCCTTACCTTTAGAATCAATAACTAATAAATGAAATATACCAATTAATCATATCATTTCCAAAAAAGTATGCGAGTAATGTCCCAATTACAATTGCTGGGCCAAATGGCATAGGCTTCCCTTTTTTTACTTTTCCAATTATTAGTCCAATTAAACCAATTACCGTTCCAGTTATAGTTGCTAAGAAAAATGATAAAAGGACTAGCTTCCATCCTAATACGATGCCAAGAACAGCATATAATTTAATATCACCGCCACCCATGCCACCCTTACTAATGAGTGCAATGACTAAAAGCAAGACAAAACCTACTGCGCTACCAATAAACATATCCCACCATGGATCAAGCGGGATAAAAATTCGTTCAATGATAAAGAGTGGAGCAAAAAAGAGGAGTACTTTATCGGGGATGATCATGTATGTAATGTCAGATACGAAAATAATCATAAGTAATGAGATTAATGTCCATGATACAATAAGTTCGTTTGACCATCCTATAATTAATGGTGAAATAATGAAGAAAAATGCTGTTGCACCTTCTATTGATGGATAAATAAAGGAAATATGTGTTTTGCATTTTCTACATTTTCCTCTTTGTAATATGTATGAAAAAATAGGCATGAGTTCCTTTGCAGCTAATTTATTTTTGCAATTTGGACATGAAGAACGGGGGAAAATAATTGATTCCCCGTTCGGAACTCTCAGGCCAACTACATTACAAAACGACCCTAATATAGCACCAACGAAAAAAATATAAACACCTAAAAATATCATTTTATCTAGTCCTTAAAAAAGAAAGCTTCTTTTTTGAAGCTTTCTCTAATGTTTTATTGTGTAGCAGCTACATTGTCTAATAAATCTTGTTGTGTAGCATATTTAACTGTAACATCATTTTTTGTGACCTCAATTGCACTATATACATAATCACCAGTACTATCACTAACTGTGATTGTATAGTCACCTACATTTTCTAGGTAATCATTTAACTCAGTATTATCACCATCATCAGTAAACGTAATTGTTCCTTCTGGAGCAGCAGCTGCAACATATAATTTAGCAGCATTTAATACCTGTAATGCATCACCACGCGCAGCATCTGTCCTAGACTTATCAATAATCCCCATAATACTAGGTACAGCAATCGCCGCAATAATCCCCAAAATAACAATAACAGCTAATAATTCAATCAAAGTCAAACCTTTTTGGTTCTTTAACATCTTTTTAACCATTTTGTGTATTCTCCCCTTTTATTTTTATATTTATTAGTTCTTCTTTCCTACACCTTATTATAATATCAGGACATGTAGAATACACTAGTTTTTTTTGGAAATTCGTCGTATTTTATAAAAAAATGTCGAAAATATGAATAATTTATCAAAAAAATGCTAATACCTCTTTATTGGATATGGTTAAACATGTCAAACATTGGTACCATTATCGCAGTGACAATAGTCCCTACAATACCACTTAGGAGAACGATCATTAAAGGCTCGATTAACGCTTTCAAAGAATCTGTTACATTCTCTACTTCATCTTCATAAAAATTAGCAACTTTTCCTAGCATTTCATCGAGTGAACCTGTGCTCTCACCAATCGCAATCATTTGTGTGACTAATGGCGGAAAAGCCCAGTGCTTTTGCATTGGTTCTGTCATTGATCTCCCTTGTTCTAAAGATGTTCTTGATTCTTTCATAACATTTGCAATTACTTCATTTTCGACAACAGATTCAACTACTGCTAATGCTTGCAAAATTGGCACAGAACTTGTTAATAATGAACTTAATGTACGCGTCATAATCGCTATTGTTGATTTTTGCATTAAGTTTCCAAAAATCGGCATTTTCAACATTGCAAAGTCAAGGTAGTATTTTAACTGTTTTTGTTGCTTTACATACATCATACCTAAATAAAGAAAGACAAATATGAGTATGACTAACCACCAGTAGGATTGCATAAACTCACTTGCATTTAAAACAAACCTTGTTATTGCTGGTAGCTCTGCACCAAAATCTGCAAACATCCCAACAAATGTAGGAACAACACCGACTAGCAGGAATATTACAACCGCAACTGCAATAATTCCAATAACAATCGGATAAGCTAAAGCCGATTTTACTTTCGCTCTTGTTTTATGCTGTTTTTCAAAGTGAACAGCTAAACGCTCAAGTGTCTCATCAAGCGTTCCGCCGACCTCTCCAACCCTCACCATATTAATAAATAAATTAGAAAATATCTTTTTATGCTTGGCTGCTGAGATTGACAATGAGTTACCTTCACGAATATCCTCTTCAATCTCCAAAAGAGCTCTGTTCAGGGCTTTACTGCTCGTTTGCTTGGCAAGGATATTGATAGACTCCACTACCGAAACTCCCGCTTTGATTAATGTTGAAAATTGACGTAAAAAGATAACAAAGTCCTGAAGTTTCACGGGATTTCCTAATGAGATATCCCTAGTGAATAATGTTTCAGGAACTTCATTTATTTCTAAGACACGAATGCCGGATTCACGTAACTTCATGATGGCTTCTTGTCGCGACTTACTTGTCACAACACCTGACTTTTTTCCATTTTTGTCTCTGCCTAGATATTTAAACCTAGCCATTATTCAGGTTTCTCCTTTAAATATGGCTGAGCAACCTCTTTTGAGATCACACCTGCCTGTACTAAATCTAGAATATTACTTTCTAACGTGTGCATTCCTAGAGCACGACTTGTTTGCATGACGTTATAAATTTGATGAATTTTTTCACTTCTAATTAAATTTCCGACGGCAGAGTTATTGATTAAAATCTCTGTAGCTGCCCTGCGCCCCTTTTTATCAGCGGTTGGGAATAAGCGCTGTGAAACCACTCCTACTAACACAGATGCAAGCTGCACGCGAATTTGCGGTTGTTGTTCAGGTGGAAACACGTCAATAATTCGGTCAATGGTTGACGGCGCACTTGAAGTATGTAGTGTTCCTAAAACAAGATGTCCAGTTTCAGCTGCAGTAAGCGCTGTATGGATTGTTTCTAAATCACGCATCTCTCCTACTAGAATAATGTCTGGATCTTGACGTAGCGCTGCTCGTAATGCATTCGCAAAATTTTTCGTGTCAAATCCAATTTCTCGTTGATCGACAATACAGCCTTGGTGTTTGTGTAAATATTCAATCGGATCTTCCAGTGTTAAAATATGCTTACTTTTTGTTTGATTGACATAGTTAATCATTGCAGCCAACGTTGAAGACTTACCGCTACCAGTTGGTCCAGTCACTAGGATCAAGCCCTGCGGCTTCTCCATTATTTTTCGTAGTACTTCTGGAAGGTGCAAATCCTCAATTGATGGAATTTTACTAGGAATCGTTCGTAAGGCAATTGCTATATTTGATCTTTGTTTATAGGCATTCACACGAAACCGTGATACACCGGGAATTCCAACGGAAAAATCAATTTCACCTTTTTCTAAAAACGATTCCCACAGTTTTTCTGGAAGAATAGACTTTGCGATTCGTTCAATTACATCAGGAACCAGTATTTCCTTTCCATATCGCTTCAGATCACCATTAATTCTAAGAATTGGTGGTACTCCTGCTGTTAAATGAATATCAGATGCTTTCAGCTCATGTGCTGATCGTAAAATAAAATCTAGTTTTTTATCCATTTTGCTTCTCTCCTAATCAGCAATTGCTACACGAAGCACTTCTTCAGTTGAAGTAACTCCTTGTTTTACTTTTAGCAAACCATCATCGATTAAGAAAATCGTCCGATTCTTAATCGCAATTTCACGAAGTTTTGACGGTGAACCATTATTCATAATTTCACGGCGCAGTTCATCATTAATTTCTAATAACTCATGAATTGCAACACGACCTTTATATCCAGTCATGTTACAGCTCCCACAGCCTTTTCCTCGAGTTACCTTCTCGATTTTAATCCCTCTTTTCACAAAGATTTCAAGCTCCCGTTTAGAAGGTTCTTGTTCTTCTGCGCAACTTTTACAAATTCTTCTTACAAGGCGTTGAGCCACGATTCCTGCCAAAGAGGATGCAACTAAAAAGGGTTCGACGCCCATATCAATCAGTCTTGTGATTGTTCCTAGAGAACTGTTTGTATGCAATGTGCTTAACACGAGATGCCCTGTCAACGATGCCCTTATTGCCACATCAGCAGTTTCTTGGTCACGAATTTCTCCTACCATGACAATATCAGGATCTTGTCGCAGAATGGAACGCAAGCCTTTTGCAAACGTCATCCCAACATTTGTATTGACTTGTACTTGGTTAATTCCTTCGAGACGATATTCTACAGGATCTTCAACAGTAATAATATTTACCTCTTCGGAATTTAATCGATTAAGCGCTGCATATAATGTAGAGGATTTCCCAGAGCCAGTTGGCCCTGTAATCAAAACGATACCAGTCGGACGTTCAATGAGTTTAATAAATCGATCAAGGTTTACCTTATTAAAACCTAGATTTTGAATATCATTTAAAGTACCGCTTAAGTCCAAGATACGCATAACAATTTTTTCCCCATAAACGGTGGGGAGAGTTGAAACACGCAAATCAATTACTTGAAGATCAAGTGTTGTTTTTATCCTTCCATCTTGCGGAACACGACTTTCGGTTATATTTAAATTCGCTATTATCTTAATTCTTGCTGTAATTACACTTTGCATACTCTTCGGTAAAGTACGTTCTGTTCGCAAAACCCCATCGACTCGATAACGGACGAGCACATTTGTTTCCTGTGGATCAACATGTATGTCACTGGCTTTTTGTTGAACCGCACTTTGTAGAATTTGATTGACTAGTTTTACAACAGGAGAATCCTCATTAGTTACATGTTCTTCTTGTTCTTGTGTTGATACCTCATCAATAAATTCTTTTACACCTTCATCTAAATCATAAGCCTTATTTAAAGTTCGAATGATTTCTTCTTTAGATGCGATTGCTGTTTCAATTTGGTATCCTGTCTTTAACCGCAAATCTTCCGTTGCATAAAAGTCAAGTGGATCAGCCATTGCAACGAACAGCTTATCGCCTTCTTGTTTTAAAGGAATGAGATAATATCTTCTTGCTAGTTCTTTCGGGACAAGATTAATTACCTTTTTATCGATGGGATATTGAAACAAACTTACTTTTGGAATCCCTAATTGATATTCTAGTACTTCAATTAGCTGTTGTTCGGTGATGTAGCCGCGTTGTAGTAAGACATCACCTAGTTTTTGGGATTCTGTTTTTTCTCTTAATGCAGTTTCTAATTGTTCATCTGTAATAACATTCGCGTCGACTAATAAATCGCCTAAACGTTTCCATGTCTTCCTCATAAACTCCCCTTCTTTGCGAGTAATCTACTTCACTTCAGGTGGATTGTCCCATAAATCACCATCATCATCATCATCGTCATCATTTTCATTGTCATCTTCTACAGTATCCTCAGTTCCATCATCTGCAATGTCTTCTTCTGTTTCTTTAGTTTCCTCCGGATTAGTCGTACCGTCTGTAGGAGTTTGTGTTTGGTCTTGTTGAACACTTACCTTGATAACCTTATGAATTGGAGAATAATAATCTTTAGAGATTTGTACCGTTTCAACTTGCTTACCATCTTGGCTTGTTATCCGGTTAACTGTAATAAGACTTCCGTGTTCTCCTTCTACTTTCACAACACTTCGGCCTAATTCTAACTTACTATCAAATTGTTTGATCGTCCTGGGTTTTATCTCCTCTTCCTCAGTACGCTCAACCTTGTATTCATATGGAAGCTTAGGACCTACCATTTCCACTTTAAAACCGTCACCAGTTATATCAAAACGAAACAAATACTCGAATGGGTTATTATTATAGATTATTAAGTCTTTTTCTCCTCTTTTAACAACTGCTTCAAACCCTAATTTTGCATATGCTGGAAGGTGTTCACTTATATGACGCTCAATAATCTCGAAGTTTGTTGATAAAATCGCTTCATATATACTCGTTGCTACGATACTTAACGTCTCATCGGTAGCTTCTATGCCGTTATCTTCAACAAATTGTAGTAATGAAAAAGGCTGATTAGGCGGTAACCGAAGTTCTCTAACCGCTTTTTTCCACTCATTTACCCCCATCTGCGAATCAATCGTTTCGATTGTAGCTTCTGAAACAACAATGCTTTCGCCAATCTTTAAATAATTTATTAAATTTAATTCTAGATTGTCTGCTTCAAGTTGTGATGCTGCACCAATTAGATCCTTTTCAAGTAACTCTTCCTGAAATTCACTAAAACGTTTATTCGAAACATTCTCTATGATCTCTATTGTATTTTTCTTGTTCCAGGTAACCTGAATAGGATTGTTTGTGCCATTTACAGCCGACACCACTGTTTGCTCGACTGCAAAAGAAAGTGTTTCACTTTTACTAGCAGAATCAGAGTTTTCTCCAAAAACAAAGATTACCGAACTTGTATTCATCCAAGCTTCCACTTCTGTTAGTACCTTTCGTATTGCTTCTTCCTGTGATAAGCCTTCAACATTAACAGAGCCGATTGTAGTACCTTTAGTAAAAGTGTCACCAGAAGTCATGGCATGATACACCGTTGTACCTACTTGTGAAAAGCCAAAGATAAATAACACACATGATAGCAGAATTGCAAATAGTTTCAGTTTCCATCGATTACTCAACCTTTATCCCCCTTTCCCACTACAAGAAACTTATTTTTTTGTATCTTTCGTTTGAAATTGCAATTCATCCAATTCCTCAAGTTCTTCTAAATTAATAATTTTTTCTTCTATTTTTATTTTTGGAGAGTTGTTTTCGTTATATTGGATGTTTCTATTTAAGTTTAATTCTTCTATTTCATCTATTTCATCAACAATAAAATCCTTTTTATCATGGTGAAATTCCTCGATTTCATCATCATCTGAATCATTTTGTTTATTATCTATCTCTTCAATTTCATCAACAGAAAACTTGTTACTTCTAACATCATGATTTATCTCATCTCTTTCATCCTGCTTGTCCTCTTCCAAATCAGATAATTCACTTATATCATTAAGCCAACTGCTTTGGTTAGCTTCTAATTTCTCATTCGATTCTTCTATAATCGTTTCATTTGAATCACTCATTTTCTCCTCTGGTTCATCTTCAGGAAGCTCAAGAACGTTATCTAACCAGTCCGATTCATCCTCGACATTTTCATCAACAGTTGAAGCTGCTTCATTTGAAGATACCTGTGCTTCAAACAAAGCATCTCTTTGATCTAGAAATAAGGGTTCTTCACTGACATCTTCTATCATCGTTTCTTTATGGGCTTCTTGTGGAATATCGTTTATAGTTTTTGTCTCTTCTTTCTCAAAATGTTGCTCTTGGACAATGATGTTTCTATTTTTAGATTTATGTGATGAAGTAATATTTTCAGACGAGGGATATTCGTGAACCTCTTCCACCATTCTTTTTTCCAATAAAATCACGAGAATAAAAGTTAAGAGTGCAAGTACTAACGTCATTTTTAATAATCCTAAATAAGGAGATGCAAAAACGCCAAAAATCGACATAACTAACGCGATTGATAAAATGACAATTTTCGACGATGTTTTTATTCCTACTGGTAATTTTAAGATAATTGGGAGAAGAATAAGAAATGCAATAATAGATAATAGATAACCCACGAAGAAATCACCTCAAATATGTAGTCAATATGTCCTATATTATAACATTAATCTATATATCAAATGATATTCATCTTTAGCAAAAAATCGAATTTAATCAGATGTTGTAAAAATATCAAAGAATTCATCAATTACCCGTAGAATTTTGTCGTATAATAGTTGTGAAAAGAGGAATTGAGGTGGGAAAATGTTCCTAAAAGGTGAGCGAGGTTTTACATTAGTCGAACTACTAGCATCTATCGTTATCTTGACTATTATACTTACCGTGTTTTTAAGATTCTTTGCACAGGCTGCCTTTTTCGCAACCAAAAATGAGGAAATGTTAACCTCCTCAAACGATGCGAGGGCGGTACTTACATTAATTCAAGAAAATGATCGAAAAAATTATATCTTACATGACGAGTTACAACTACTAAATAATCCTATGACTGCAAATCAAATTATTACAATTGAAGATGATTCCATCATTTCACAATTACTTTATCCATGGAAAGAAGAAGCTGAATTGCTGGATGAAGATAAATTTATTATTCAAAATACAGAATTGCATTTAAAAAAAGGACCTGAGAATTTAATAGAAGCGGAGGTTACAATTCGCTCTTCTCGTGATTCATCAAAAGTTCTCTCAACAACGTATGGTTTTCTAACGAACAAATACCAATTTAATTTAAGAGATATTCCAATCACTTCTGAATCTGGTGTCTTTCACCTAAGAACAAATGATAATATCGGAGACGTATTTAGCCAACCCGAAAATACTGCAATCGCCATCCAGATTAAAAATTTTGCCAAGCCATATTATCCTACTAGCAAAACGGAAGGCGATTTAGTATTTATGAACATAAGAAATGATGTGGATGAATTCTCCATCAACACAACATTCGAATTGATTACACCACATAAAAATGGAGGATTTGGGATTTTAGTAGATGGAATCATTCCTACTACAACAAATTCAACAGAAGTAAAAGAAAATGGTTATATGCTTGTCTTTAAACCTAACACTGATAACACCTTGAAAACTGTTGAACTCTATTTACGAGAAAACGGCCTGAATTTTAGGGGTTCTATCACCCCACTTGAAGCTATCGATTTATCAGGTCAGTTTGAAGAGGGAGATAAACTATCACTTGAAGGTAAAATATCCGTGGAAATACTCGTTGAAAATTTTGGACCTGAGAATCCTACTAGAAGGAAGTATACAGTAATTCTCAAACAGGGTGAATCCATACAAACAATCCCTTTGACATTTGGCAATCATTCAGTCATTGACTTAAAAAATATTAGCGGTTATTCATCATATGAAAAATATATTGGATTACGCCTTTGGAGTAATAGCGATGATGAATTACAACAAAATACCCTCCGTATTTATAGATAGGAGTATCAAATGAAAAAACTGCTTTCTAATAAAGGACTATCCTTAATTGAATTACTTGCTTCTCTTACTATTTTTTCAATTATTATCGCATTAGTCTCTGGAATTCTGATTAATAGTACAAATTACTTTGACAAGACAAAAAATAAAGTATCACTTAGCCAAGAAGCCAATTTAATTCTTGCCCAAATAACCAAAGCACATCAAACGACTCAAACATACACATTATCAAGTCATCTAGAAGAGGGCCGTAAACAGATTAATCTAAATGGAGAGGCTATAAAACATCCTGACTTACACATTGATATTTTACATCTAGGTCAGAACGATTACAAAACATTCGATGGTACTACGATGATAATTGATACAAAAAATCCTTTGTTTATTGAGTTGAAGGTTAGTGATATTAATAATTCGCAAGTGAATTTTCAGATTAGGTCCGTAATAAACCGTTATACAAAAGGAGGTTCGTAAATTATGGGGGGTAATAATGAGCGAGGCTCAACACTAGTAGTTGTTCTCTTAAGTATAACGTTGATCATGATTTTTGCGACAGTCATAACGTCACAGGTATTGAGTACTAGCAAACAGGTAAAAACAACTGAGAACTTTCAGGTAGCCACAGATGTTGCTGAGATGGGAATTGATTATTTTTTAGAAAATGTAATCAAACAAGTTAACTTTACTAACAATATTCCTTATAAAAATCCATGTCTTTATATGAAAGATGTAGCCAATTCTCTACCCAAGACGAATCCAATTGATTCCCAAATGATTAACAGTGGGGCTAGCTTTGAATTATCAGATTATCAATGTAGTCCTGATAATTCTATTTTTAGTTTTAAGAGTACTGGTAAGGCCGGATTAAATAATACGAAAGAAATTAATATATCATTTCCAATCAATATTGAGCACGGCTTTCCTGAGAGACCACCCGGCTTTATAGATTGTGATTCTGAAACTGATGCTCCATGTCGTCCAGTAGGTGATGTTGTTTACGATACCAACGTTTACTTTCCATCTGGTTTAGTCATTGAAAAAGTAAGAGGGACAACGACGACTGTCACCTCATTTGATAGCCTCTATGTATATGGTAAGCTTTATATGAAAGGTGAAAACAAGGTCGAAAATCCAAATGCACCCGAAGAGTATAGTGAGTTTGAACTTTATGTTAAAAATGATGTATTCATTGATGGAATGACTGATGTTGATAATCACGGAACCATTTATGTTGGAAGAGATTTACATGTCAATTGGGGGTTGGATGATGCCAATCATGCAGATATAATCGTGGAACGAGATGCATACTTTTACCAGAAAACAATATTAACAAAGCCTAATTCTTTTATTTGTGTAAAAGGGACTTTATATATGCCAAAAGATAGTGATTTTTCTAAAGTAAAAAAATTAGGTGGAAAAAGTTGTGAAACCCTAAGGACAATTAAATCTGAGGATGGAATTTATGCAGATCGAGTACTAGATATTGCGACAAGCTCTGAAATAAATATTTTACTTGATGAATTAAATGTAGAGTATTAAGTATTAGAAGAGAGGTAACCATATTTTATACATGATTACCTCTCCCTACTAGCTTTCTAGACCTTTCTCTAGAATATAGGGCCTTACACCAGACAAAAAGTACAGCGAACCTGTTATTAGTAATACTTCATCATTATTAAGCTGGTTGATTGTATGATTGATTGCCTTCTTCCAATTTTCCTCAAATGTTTTTAGTTCGAATTGACAGGTATCATATAACTCCCTCGCACTCGCCACTCTTGGAAAATCAAAGCTAGTAAAGGTCATGGAATCCGCAATTTCACTTAGCTGTTCAATCATATGATCAAGCTTTTTATCCTTTAACCCTGCAAAAATGACGTGAATTTTCTTCCCCGTTAGGTGAGTTTTTACTGTTTCTACTAAACTTGCTACACCTTCTGGGTTATGTGCACCATCTAGAATAATTGTTGGATTTGTTGATACTTGCTCAAATCTACCGATCCATTTTGCCTTCTTCAATCCTGCCCGAACTGCCTCATCTGTTATTGATAATAAATTTTGCTGCTTCAGGTAAGTAATTGTCATGGTCGCTAGTGCTGCATTTTTCACTTGATGTGCACCCTTCATGGTGATTTCAAGGTCTTGATACATTTGAAAAGGCGTCCTTAATGAAAATTGCTCTCCAGTTTCCCTCGGTTCATGATTTGTAATAAAAAAGTCTTGCTCTAAAAGAAAGATACTTGACAGCAGTTCTTTGGCACGACCGTCAATGACCTTTTTCGCATCAGGTTGTTCCACACTTGACATGACAGGGATGTTCGGCTTAATGATTCCAGCTTTTTCTGCGGCAATTTCTTCAAGTGTATCCCCTAAAAACGACATGTGGTCATAGCCGATATTTGTAATAACAGACACAAGAGGCGTTACAATATTGGTCGAATCTAATCGACCACCTAATCCTGTTTCAAAAATAACATAGTCGATTTGTTTATGATTAGCAAAATAATAAAAGGCCATCGCTGTAATTACTTCAAATTCTGAAGGAGCCCCTAAGTCTGTTTGTGCTAATTCATCTGATAAGGGAATTATAAGGTTTACAAGATCAAGTAGCTCATCATTATTAATTGGTTTGCCGTTTACACTAATTCTCTCATTAAATATTTCAAAATAAGGTGAGGTAAACGTACCAACGCAATATCCTGCTTCTTCAAGCATATTTCGCAAATAACAAACCGTTGAGCCCTTCCCATTCGTTCCTGCGATATGGATTGCTTTGATTTCCTTTTCTGGATTTCCTAACTTCTCCATCATCCATTCCATCCGTTTTAAACCTGGTTTTATCCCAAGCCTTAAGCGAGAATGAACCCAGTTCAATGCTTCTTCATATGTAGTTACCATCAAAACTTCTTCCTCCTACAAACGGGAAATAAGGGAAAAGACTGATCCAAAAGCGCAGTATATTACACTCCCATGGATCAGTCAAAAGCTCTTATCCCTTTAGCTCTGCAATTCTAGTACGAACAGCATCGCGTTTTTCAATATAGTCTTTTTCTTTTGCACGCTCTTCTTCGATTACCTTTTCCGGTGCTTTTTTGATAAAGCCTTCGTTTCCAAGCTTCTTCTGAACACGTTCTACTTCTTTATCAAGTTTCACAAGTTCCTTTTCAAGGCGTTTTACTTCTTCTTCGATATTGATTAAGCCTTCTAGCGGAAGAATGAGTTCTGCACCAGTTACAACAGCTGACATAGCTTTCTCATCACTTTGAATATCTGTTGCAATTGTTAGTTCACTTGGGTTACAGAATCGTTCAAGGTATGAACGGTTTGTCTCAAGCTGACTAAGAACAGATTCATCTTTCGCTTTGATTTGCAGCTTGATTTGTTTGCTCATTGGTGTGTTTACTTCAGCACGGATATTACGAACACTACGAATGATATCAACAAGAAGACGCATATCGCTTGCCGCTTTCTCGTCAGATAACTCTGTCTTAACCGTTGGCCAGTTTGCAACCGTAATCGATTCCCCTTCATGAGGTAAACTTTGCCAAATTTCTTCTGTAACAAAAGGCATAAATGGATGTAACAATCTCATCGTATTATCTAATACATAAGCTAAGATAGAACGAGTTGTTTTCTTTGCTGCTTCATCCTCACCGTATAATGGAAGCTTCGCCATTTCAATATACCAATCACAGAAATCATCCCAGATAAAGTTATAAAGAACGCGTCCTACTTCACCAAATTCGTATTTATCTGCAAGTCTTGTTACATTTTCAATTGTTTCATTTAAGCGAGTTAAAATCCATTTATCTGCAACCGATTTTTCACCAGTTAAATCGATGTCTTCATAATTCATATCGCCCATATTCATTAGCGCAAAACGTGATGCATTCCAAATCTTATTAACGAAGTTCCAAGTTGCCTCTACCTTTTCATAACTAAAACGTAAATCCTGACCTGGAGAACTACCTGTTGAGAGCATATAACGTAATGAATCAGCACCGTATGTCTCGATAACTTCCATTGGGTCAACACCATTGCCAAGTGACTTACTCATCTTACGACCTTCTGCATCACGAACAAGTCCGTGAATTAACACATCTTTAAAAGGACGTTTACCTGTAAATTCAAGACCTTGGAAAATCATGCGTGAAACCCAAAAACCGATTATATCGTATCCCGTTACGAGTACGTCTGTTGGATAATAACGCTTGTAATCAGCTTCCTCTTCATTAGGCCAGCCCATTGTTGAAAATGGCCATAATGCTGAACTAAACCATGTATCCAATACGTCATTGTCTTGCTTCCAATTTTCGATATCTGCAGGTGGTTCATGGTCTACGTAAACTTCACCTGTTTCATTATGGTACCAAGCAGGAATACGATGACCCCACCAAAGCTGACGAGAGATACACCAATCACGCGTATTTTCCATCCAACGCAAATAGTTCGTTTCAAAGCGATCTGGTACAAATTGAACTTTATCGTCTTTATTTTGAAGAGCGATTGCCTCATCCGCTAATGGCTGCATTTTAACGAACCACTGTGTTGAAAGATATGGTTCGACAACAGCATCACTTCGTTCACTATGACCTACAGAGTGAATATGCTCTTCAATTTTGATTAAAACACCTTGTTCCTGAAGGTCCTTGACAATTAGCTTACGGCACTCAAATCGATCCATACCTTGGTATTTCCCAGCATTTTTATTCATTGTACCATCTTCGTTCATTACGAGGACACGCTCAAGATTATGACGGTTCCCAATCTCAAAGTCATTTGGATCGTGAGCTGGAGTAATTTTAACAGCACCTGAACCAAACTCCATATCGACATAATCGTCGCCGACGATCGGTATTTCCCGGCCAATAATCGGCAAAATAGCTGTCTTTCCGATAAGATGCTTATAGCGATCATCTTCAGGATGAACAGCAATTGCAGTATCACCAAGCATTGTTTCTGGTCGAGTTGTTGCGATTTCAATAGATCCCGACCCATCTGCTAGAGGATAGCGCATGTGATAGAATGCACCTTTTACATCTTTATAGATTACTTCTATATCGGATAGCGCTGTTTTTGTCGCTGGATCCCAGTTAATAATATACTCTCCCCGATAGATCAAGCCCTTTTTATAGAGAGTTACAAACACCTCACGGACAGCCTTTGATAAGCCCTCATCAAGTGTGAAACGCTCACGTGAGTAATCTAATCCAAGACCAATTTTTGACCATTGTTCACGGATATGATTGGCATATTCTTCCTTCCATTTCCATGTTTCTTCTAAGAACTTTTCTCTACCTAGATCATAGCGAGATTTTCCTTCTTCTCGAAGCTTTGCTTCAACCTTTGCTTGTGTAGCAATCCCAGCATGGTCCATTCCTGGTAGCCATAATACATCATAGCCTTGCATACGCTTCATGCGTGTTAAGATGTCTTGTAATGTTGTATCCCATGCATGACCAAGATGAAGTTTACCTGTTACATTTGGTGGTGGAATTACAATTGTATAAGGTTGTTTGTTTTCATCACCTGTTGCTTCAAAAAATTTACCCTCCAACCAATATTGATAACGACCTTCCTCAACAGCTTTCGGGTCATATTTTGTTGAAAGTGTTGTTTGTTCATTTGTCATACAAATTCCTCCTGTAACTCAATTTCCTAATCTTCTAAACAAACAAAAAACTCCTTTTGTCCTTATAAAAAGGACGAAAGGAGTTTCTTTCCGCGGTACCACCTTTTTTCATAGATAGAAAAGCGTAAGCGCCTTGGGTAGCCCTAAAAAGCATAAGGCAGTACGACATGAAGGTTTGCTATTAATCCTTCAGGGCGACATAACTTATGTCTCGAGGGGCTAGGCGCTGGAGCTACTCACAAACCTTGGTTCAAGTTCTGTGCGTAACACCCCTTTTCCAATACCTATGCTCTCAAACAGATAACGGCTGTAACCGGCTATTTACTACTTAGTGAATTGCTGTTCATAAAAGCTACTCAAGGGCGACCTTCGAGCTTCACGTTCCTAAGAAATCTTCCAGCATATGATTTCTCTCTCTGTAGGCGTTACGGCTGTACTCTTCCCTGTCACTGTATTCATCGTATATATGTAATCTATTCCTTATATTATATATAAAAACGTTTTGACGTCAACATCTTCTCCAAGTTTTTACTAACTTATTCATCAGTTACAGGAAATGTATAGGCAAAATGGATTTTTTTGTGAACAAATTGGTGAACAGTACATAAGGTAATAGTAAGACAAAATGTAGAGCTAGACTAATTTGGAGAACTAGCAGAATCGGTGTACGAAAGGGGAAATAATATGAGAAGGCGATTTAGACATTATTCATATCCTCCATGGCTCAGACAGACAAGAGCTGTTTGTGTTCAAATTATCATCCCTTTAACCATTTTCCAAGGGATTCGAACAATCATCCTTCCAACTACTTTTGACGTGATGTTACTTGGAGTCCTAATTATCCTTGCTTGTGGTTTAAAATTTGATTGGTTTTAATACAAAAAGCGGATGACCTTGAGTTGACCCGATTGGCATAAGACAGGCTATAAAGAAGTATCGCTTTTTACCCTTCTGATGCACTGACTTAGAACACAATGGGCTAGCATCCGGAAGGCTTTGAATCCTCAGCCTAACAGGTTCCGTTTCCTGTCGCAAAAACTGAAAATGCAAGCGAAAATCTACCCCAATTTGTATCTGTCACGGCAATTAAATATAAAAATGGTTCAGTACAGTGTACTGAGCCATTTTTAAGTCAGTCGATAAAAAGACGCTGATTCCCTTATCTGGGTCTATAAGAGTCTGCTCTTTTCAGTTGGGTGCCAAGTCAAAACTGGGTTTGGTAAATAAGTGGAGAGATTCCCCTTAATTTGAAATTAGCACTGAAAAAAAGCTTAAATAGAGGGATAAATTTCTCCTATTTACCACTAAAATGGGAATATAGGCAATTTTGCATTGCATAAGCGGAAAATTTCCCTCTATCCCCCTCGGAACAAGCTCGATTCAGGAGCTTAACGGGAAAATCTCCTCTTATTTTAAATAACACCTGTAGAGCATCTAAATGATGCTCACATTGCTTTTTTTGAAACATAAGAAGTCTAATCCTTAATTTTAACAAGGCCCTTTTTTCTATGATTCATATTCTTGTTGCTGCTGTTGTTCTTTTTTAACCTGTTCACCATACATAATTTGTGAGGCAAAGTATTCAATGTTTTTATTTAACCAATACGCCTTCGTAAGCTGCTTTGTGTGCGTAAGTTCACTTTTCCCCTGGCTGTTATATTGATAATCATTTACACAGCGAAACATAGCCTGTGGGTATGTTAAATAGCTTAGAAGAAGCTGCAGCTCATGATCTTCTAGTGGGAAATGCTCTCGATAGACCTCCAACCATTCATAGCAGTCCTTGCACTCAACAGGATAGGTCCGTAATGAGCGATGGTAAAATGTAACCAAATCATTTATCGGTGTTGCTACTTTTGCTCTTTCAAAGCTTGAAAAATATCCATGTTCTTTTTCATCAAAGAGAAAATGTTTAATCGAAACTTTTCCATGTGTTAATACCGTTCGATACTTTTTATCTTCGGAGATTTTTTCATACCATTCATCAAGCCTTGACCGTGCGAATCTACAAGCTTGCATCATTTCATTAAAATACATCGCAAATTGAAGCTCAAACGGTGACATATACCACTGTCTTTCACATTGTTCAATATATGATTCTAATTGTTTGTTTCGATTATCCCACTCATCACATAATGCTTTATAATGTGCTGTAACATCTTCCTCGTTGTATTTTTGCTGATAAACTGTGACTGAATGAAGACGCGCCAACTCACGGAACAATTGGTAATGTCGTTCATCCCGCTCGCTACTAGGCTCATTTTTCAACCATGGCATTAAATAGTAAAGTTCTTGGTTACCTTGCGCAAAGTGTCGTCCATCCACGGTTTTATAGATTGGTACAATTCTCGTAAATCCGTTTTTATAAAGTTCTTCCATTCTGTTAATAAACTGTGAGTCAGATTTTGCTGGGAGTGCCTTTAACGCAAAGGTCCCTAAATCTGTATATACCCTTTTTACTCTTCCGTAGTCCTCAAGATAATCAAGCTTTAAATTGTATTGCTTTAAGACAGGCCCATAATCAGTAGTTGTTGTTGTTGTCATGAGGGCCATTCACACTCTCTTTCTTTAGAATTTTGAGACTTCGAGTTTAAGAAGAAAAGAGTCTAAAAATAAAACAGGTGAGAGGGATTATTCCACACTCACACTGTCATTCATTCGAGGTTATTTACTCGGTATATATAATAGCTGACCTTCATATACACTGTCATCGTTCAATTGATTGACCTTGATTACACTTTGAGCTGAGACATCATAGCGCTGACAAATTTTTTCTAATGAATCATCATGCTGGGCAATGCATATTTTCATTCTTGTAAAATCTTCCTCATCATCACGTGCAAAAATCTTCGTCAAGTATAATGCATTTTCATTTCGGCTCTCAGCTACTGGCTCCCGTTGTGTTTCTTCTTTATCCTCGACCGCTGTACCTTTCTTTTGATCACGGTTGCTTCTGTTATAATTGTATTTCCCTTCAGGACGTCCCTTAAATTCAACTTGTAAAGATGGCTGTTCTTGAGTAATCTCAACGTCTTCTTCAAGATTTTCTTCCTCTTCAAGGTAGGCCTCTTTCCTCGCCTCGACCTCAAACGGACTAAATAAATCGTCTTCCTGCTCTTCCTGTCGGTCATCATTAACAGAGTTGACAGTATAGATATCTAAATTTGCACTTTCATCCTCTTTTTCTTCTTCTTCATCAGTTGAACTGCTACGAACCATAAGAGGTTCTGTTTCTTCCTCATTTATAGGCTGTTCTATTTCTGCTACTGGCTCTGGCTCATCTGCAACTTCATCTTGCTGATTATTGTCTCGTGTAGCGGCCACTTGTTCCACTTTGCTAACAGGAGTTGCTTCCTTATCCTCTTCTTTTGGCTCATCCTGTCTTGCTACAGGTTCCTGAATTGGTTCAGGTTCCTGAATTGGTTCAGGTTCAGGCTGTTGTTCTGTGTTTGGAGGTTCCTCTGGTTGAGTATTAAACCTAGGTAGTACCTCTACAATTTCATCATCCTGTGCAGATTCTCTCTCAGATTGGTCATTGTCATCAGCAGAATCAACAGTTGGAACACTTTGTTGACTGCCATATATACCACTAATTGATAAATCCGCAACTAATTCTAAACATCCTCTTTTCGGTAATTCATAATCAAAGGAATCAATCGAAACATATACATCATCTAAGTTTTGAATCCTATTCTTTGGGATTGTAATATCCACCGGAAAGTTATGTGTTAACTCACTAACTCCGTCTTCGCGAGTTATTACCTCATTTATAACCCTCACTGAAGTATATTCCAGGTCGTTTTCATCACTGCTATTTTCATCTATGCGGTATTCACCTGTTAGTTGTAATGATCCACGAATGGAAACATATTGTTCATGCTCTTGAATGATGATATTAGGATCTAATGAAATAGACACTAATTCAGAGACTTCCTGTCCTTTTTGAAACCACACTGCTTCTTCTACTGAAAATCGTAAAAACGATTGGTTCTCTGATGTCAAAATCTACTCCTCCTTTCAGTCCCCTTAAAACTTTTTACTATGACATTACAGATTTATGTTGAAACTTATCCATTTATGATAAGAAGTTGGATTTTCGGATGATGATTCATTAAAAAGAAAAAAAGGCCAACCAAAGCATCAGCTTTGATTAACCTTATTCTAATATTATCTAATTATGCATTGCTTATTTTAACTTCGAAAAAGCGATTTCGGCCGCAGCGATTGTCTTCTCAATATCCTCATCTGAATGTGCAGTGGACAGGAATAACCCTTCAAACTGTGACGGTGGTAAGAAGACTCCTTGGTCCGCCATTTCACGGTAGTAGCTTGCAAAGAAATCGAGATTAGATGTTTTCGCTTTTTCATAGTTGATTACGTCTTCGTTTGTAAAGAAGAATCCAACCATCGACCCTGCACGATTAATTGTATGCGGAATATCGTGCTTTTTCGCTGCAGCTGCTAAGCCTGCAGTTAGCCTGTCCGCCTTTTTACCGAACTCTACATAGCTTTCAGGTGTTAATTGACTAAGTGTTTCAAATCCTGCTGTCATAGCGAGCGGATTTCCTGATAATGTCCCAGCCTGGTAGATTGGTCCGCTTGGAGCTATTTGCTGCATGATTTCAGCTTTTCCTCCATATGCACCGACTGGAAGACCTCCACCAATAACTTTTCCTAGACATGTTAAGTCTGGTGTTACTCCAAAGTAGCCTTGTGCACAGTTATAATCGACCCGGAAGCCTGTCATGACTTCATCAAAAATCAGTAGTGTACCATTTTGAGCTGTAATCTCACGTAAGCCCTCTAAGAAACCTGGTTGAGGTGGAACCACTCCCATGTTTCCTGCAACGGGTTCAACGATAATAGCAGCAAGATCGTCACCATACTGTTCAAATGCCACTCTAACACTTTCCAAATCGTTATATGGCACTGTGATTGTGTTCTGTGCAATGCTTTCTGGAACTCCAGGGCTATCAGGAAGTCCCAGGGTAGCAACTCCTGAACCTGCTTTAATCAATAATGAATCACCATGTCCATGATAGCAGCCTTCAAACTTCATAATCTTGTTGCGTCCAGTATATCCCCTCGCAAGGCGCAGTGCACTCATTGTCGCTTCCGTACCAGAACTCACCATTCGTACAACCTCAATTGAAGGAACACGTTCAATTACAAGTTTAGCTAATTCATTTTCAATTTCTGTAGGAGCACCAAAGCTTGTTCCAAATTCAGTTACTTTTTTTAGTGACTCAACTACCCGATCATTGGCATGACCATGAATAAGTGGTCCCCATGATAAAACATAATCTATGTATTCATTTCCATCAATATCGTAAATTTTTGAGCCTTTGCCACGTTCCATAAAAATTGGGTCCATTTTCACAGATTTGAAGGCACGTACAGGACTGTTTACTCCACCTGGCATTAGCTTTTGTGCTTCTTGGAATGCTGCTTTTGATTTCTCATAACTTCGCATTACTCTTGCCCCTTTCTATAGTGGTGGCACGTACCGCAGATTACGGTAATGACACACCTAGAGTTTAGTTTAAAGTGTCTCGCTCCAGCACCTAGTTCCTCGAGTCATAAGTCAACCGTCAAGAAGATTAAAGAACTTTTCGTCGGATTGACTTATCCTTGTCGAGTCTGAACAAGACGCATCCACTTTTCTATTTATCTGTTAACCACCGTGCAACATCTTTTGAAAAGTACGTGATAATTAAATCAGAACCAGCACGCTTCATGCTTGTGAGCATTTCCATGACGATTTCTTTTTCGTTAATCCAGCCATTTGCAGAAGCAGCCTTAATCATAGAGTATTCTCCGCTGACATTGTACGCAACAACAGGTACATTGTAGGTATTTTTCACGTCACGAACGATATCCAAATAAGATAGTGCTGGTTTTACTATCATAAAATCAGCGCCTTCATTTAAATCAGATTCTGCTTCCCGTAATGCTTCTAGGCGATTTGCAGGATCCATTTGATATGTTTTGCGGTCACCGAATTGCGGTGAGCTATGTGCCGCATCACGGAATGGACCGTAGAATGCTGATGAATATTTCACACCATAAGACATGATTGGAATATGCTCAAATCCTGCTTCATCTAGACCAACGCGAATGGCTGCTACAAATCCATCCATCATGTTTGATGGTGCGATGATATCAGCGCCCGCTTTCGCTTGACTGATTGCTGTTCTTGCCAGTAAATCTAGTGAAGGGTCATTTAAAACTTGGCCGTTTTCAACAACTCCACAATGTCCATGTGAAGTATATTGGCAAAGACAAGTATCTGCAATAATCACAAGCTCAGGGTATTTTTCTTTAATGACACGAGTTGCTTGTTGAACGATACCATTGTCATGATACGCTTCTGTTCCTAGCTCATCTTTGTGGTCTGGTACGCCAAAAAGAATGACAGATTTAATTCCTAAACTCACTACTTCCTCGATTTCATCTAAAAGTAAATCTTGTGATAAGTGATATACACCAGGCATGGAAGCTACTTCATTACGCTTGTTTTCCCCTTCAACCACAAATATTGGATATATTAGGTCTTCTACTCTTAGGTGCGTTTCTCTAACAAGTGCGCGGAGATTATCGCTACCACGTAAGCGACGGTGACGACTAAATTGTAAATCTTGCATATTAATATTCCTCCTTAGTATGTCCTTGATAATATAATATAAGTTCTTGAATCATAGCTTCTGTTGTATACCTTATAGGGCAGACATGCACAACCACTCCTGCATCTACTAATGCTTGCATGGTTATAGGTCCTATACATGCGACAATCGGGTGTTTTGACCACTTATCTTTATCCATTTCTTCAACAAGTCTTAAAAAGCTAGTAACCGTTGATGGACTAGTAAAAGTTAGTACATCAATTGAGTTTGTTTCTAATAAGTTGAGAAGCTTTTCTTTTTCAGCTCTATTTGCAACCGTCTCGTAAACAATTAAATCATCGACGGTAGCTAGTTTTGCAAGTTCATCCTTAATGACTGAACGTGATAAATTCCCGCGAACAACAAGGATTTTATCACTGGACGTTATCCTAGGTTTTAAAGCCTCTACAACACCTTCAGCTACAAACTCATTTGGAATAATCTCGGGTGAATGGCCATACTTTTTTAAGGCCATCTCGGTTTTGGTCCCGACAACGACCGCTTTTGGAAAGCTGCCAGGCATAGGCAGCATACTGTTGTAAACTTTAAAAAAGAAATCCACCCCATTTTTGCTTGTAAAAATAATCCAATCATATGTATGAATCAAAGAAATAGCTTGTTCAATTTCAGCTTTATTGTTTGAAGCTTCAAATGCGATGAGTGGGAATTCTAATGGAATTCCCCCAACTTCGCTAATTTTACTTGAAAATTCCTTTGCTTGCTGCTTACCTCTTGTAACTAAGATCTTTTTACCCAAAAGAGGCAATGTGTCACTCATTAGTCATCTAACTCCTCTTTGACCTTGTCAATTAAGTCCTTTGCACCCAGCGCAGTAAGTTTTTCCGCAGCTTCAAGCCCTACTGCTTTAGGGTCGTTTCCTTTTGCCATTTCTTTATAGATCGTTTTTCCGTCAGGTGAACCCACTAATGCTGTTAAAGCTACTTGGTTATCCTCTGTGATTTGTGCAAAGCCTGCAATCGGAACCTGACAACCGCCTTCCATTTTATCAAGAAATACTCTTTCTGCTGTTACAGTACGTGTTGTTTGCTCATCATTTAGTTTAGCAAGCACGTCTAATAACTCTTGGTCATCTTCACGACACTCAATTGCGAGGGCACCTTGTCCAACAGCTGGTAAGCACACATCTGGGTCAAGATAGTCTGTTACAACATCTTTAGACCAACCCATTCTTGCTAAACCAGCAGCTGCTAAGACAATGGCATCATATTCTTCATTTTGAAGCTTAGCAATTCTCGTATCAATATTTCCGCGAATCCACTTGATTTCAAGATCAGGTCGACGTGTTAAAATTTGTGCACTTCTTCTTAGGCTACTTGTTCCAACTATTGAACCACTTGGTAACTTTTCAAATGGTACATGATCGCGGGAAATAATGACATCACGATGGTCTTCGCGCTCTGGAATGCATCCAATCGTAAAGCCTTCCGGTAAACGTGCCGGCATATCCTTCATGCTATGGACAGCCATATCAATTTCTTTATCAAGTAATGCTTGTTCAATTTCCTTGACAAATAATCCTTTACCGCCAACCTTTGATAACGTCACATCAAGGATTTTATCTCCTTTTGTAACAATTTCTTTGACTTCAAATTCAAACGGAGCACCAAGCTCTTTTAATTTTTCAATAACCCAATTTGTTTGTGTAAGTGCAAGCTTACTTCTTCGAGATCCAACGACAATTTTTCTCATATTGCCCTCCTATGATATCCATAAATGGAAGCGTGATAGACTTCCAAATAAAAAGAAATTAATTAATAAAATTAAAAATGCAGCCACATTCAATAATGAAATAGACTTCCCTTGCAAACCGTTTACTACTCGGCGGTATAAATAAAAGCTATATGCTAGCAATACTGAAAATGACCCTAGTACTTTTGCATCATACCAGATAAATTGTTCTAGCTTTATGTAAGCCCATAATACACCTAAAAGTAAAGATAGTAAAAGCATTGGCACACCAATGACATTTAAAACATATGACATGTGATCAAGCTTTGACAAGTCTTCAATCCGAAGGAGACGTTTGCCCCACCGTTTCTTTTTTAATAAATTATGCTGAAGCAAGTATAGAAGCGAAAATGCCGATGAGAGTGAAAAGGCTCCATATGACAGAATAGCCATTGTAATATGAATCATTAATAATTCTGAAACTAACTGTCCAGCTATGACCTGTGAACCATGCTGATCTGGTGCAAAGGTATGTATAGACATAATAAAGAACCCAAGTACATTTGTAAAAAAGACAATAAAATCAACTCTTAATAATCGATTGATAATGAGTGAGAGGGTTACGAGTACCCATACATAAAAATAGAGCCCTTCTAAGAGTGTTAATACTGGAAACCTTCCTGTTTCAATCAATCGAAACGTGAGAAACAGAGTTTGCAGGACCCATACAAATGCAAGTAACCAGAAGGCTGTTCTGTTAGCCTTCCGGTTATTATGAATAAAATCTATAAAATAAAAGAGTACACTTAATGCATATAAAATAACCGTCAACTCGTGGAGTCGTGCTTCATTCAACTCTACCATTTAGACTAGTCCTCCCCTATGACTGTAGAGAAGGTTGACTCAAAGCTGAGTGCACAATTTCTTTTTTAGCATCAACCTTTTTTAGTTGAGTCTGTGCCTCACGTTCAGTTTGTACTGATTCCTCGATATCAAAAATCTTCATAAACAGTTGTAGCGATTCTTCTGCATTTGGCTCTGCAGCTAACTCTTTTGCTGTTAAAATTGGATCACGTAAAAGCTGATTGATGATACTTTTTGTATGCTTATTTAAAACTTTCTTCTCACGATCTGATAAATTAGGTAGCTTACGTTCAATGCTTACCATTGTATCAGCTTGAATTGATAAAGCCTTTTTACGCAATGCTGAAATAACTGGAACTACACCTAGTGTACCTAACCATTGCTTAAATGCAACAATATCTGCCTCTATCATTAATTCGATTCGTTCAGCAGCCTTCTGACGTTCTTTCATATTCGCTTCAACAATACCCTCTAGGTCATCAATATCATATAAAAAGACGTTGTCTAAATCAGCGATCGCAGGATCAAGGTCACGCGGCACGGCAATATCAACCATAAATAATGGACGTCCTTTTCTTAAGCGTTCCACATATTGCATTGTATCTTTTGTAAGCACATAGCCTTGTGCGCCTGTTGAGCTAATTAAAATATCTGCTTCCACTAATGCACATTGTAGTTCTGATAATGGTTTCGCTACTCCAGAAAATTTATTGGCAAGTTCTTTTGCTTTTTCAAATGTACGGTTCATAACTGTTACTTTTTTGACACCATTACCATGTAGATTCTGGGCTGCTAATTCACCCATTTTTCCAGCGCCAAGAATTAACACATGTTTGTTTTCTAGATTTCCGAAAATCTTTTTCGATAATTCAACAGCAGCGTAGCTAACAGACACTGCATTTGCTCCGATTTCAGTCTCAGAGTGAGCGCGTTTTGCTAGTGTGACAGATTGTTTAAAAAGTTCGTTGAATACTGTACCAATAGTGTTTTCTTCTTGTGCTAAAAGGAAGCTAGAACGCACCTGTCCTAATATTTGTGTTTCACCAACAACCATTGAGTGTAGTCCACATGTTACTTTGAACAAATGCTCAATTGCTCCATCATCTTCAAAAATATTTAAGAATGGCGTGAATTCCTCTTTGGCAATTCCGAACCACTCTGATAAGAATGCTTTTACAAAATGCCGTCCAGTGTGTAATTGGTCAACAACTGCGTAGATTTCCGTCCTGTTGCAAGTAGAAATAATAATATTTTCTAATACGCTTTTTTGAGTTTTAAGTTGTTTCATCGCTCCTGCTAGTTCAGCTGGTTGAAACGATAATTTTTCACGAATTTCTACAGGGGCAGTTTTGTAATTTAATCCGACTACTATAATATGCATAATTCCGTTCGCACCCCCAAATATATATTACTAACATTATATCCATTCAAACCTTCTAATATTATAACATGTCTATTTTATGACATTCGAAAAAAATATGAACAGATTGTGAACACCTGTGATAAGATTTTATATAAGAAAAGCGTTAGCCATGTTTCTAACATTTCAAACTCCGAAAAGCATCGACGCAAGATTTAGGAAACACGAATGCTCCTGAGCCACAGAGGACCTGTGGAAGCACAGTTTAGGTCGTCGCTAAGATACATGAAATAGATTCAGTGAAGTAAAATCACAAAGATGTTCCATGTAGTAGCTTTGTTTACTAAACGCATGGATATGACCGAAAGTTTGATTTGCTATGGTTGCTTTCGCTAGACTTTAACATTTCGTCTATTATGAACTCGTCTCTATTAGACCATCAATGAGTAGAGTATCAAAAAAAGACAATATAATCAAGTAATGATTATTATACATATGGGGGTAACATTTTGAAAAAGCATAGTATCTTCTCTGGAATTATTTTGCTAGGAATTGGTAGTTATTTTTTACTTCAGCAACTAAGCATTACGCTTTTTTCAGGCTTTTTCTCCTGGTCAACACTTGTCATCATTATCGGTATCGCCCTACTCGTACAAGCCTATGGCGACAATGATCATACTGCAATTTTCCCTGGAGTGATATTAATTGGCTTTGGAATACATTTTCACCCACTTAATACACTTTCATTATGGCCTGAACATGCTGGGATGTTAGTTTTGGTTATTGCTGTTGGGCTCCTTCTTCGTTCTAGTAAAACGAAAGCCAATTTCGGCGAAGGGGTTCTTCTATTAGCCCTTGCACTTTTGCTCCTAAACTACCAGTCATTTAATAGCTGGCTAGCAGGAATTAGCTCAGGGTTTTCGTTTATCGTTAGGTATTGGCCGGTATTGTTAATAGGGGTTGGAGGGTATTTGTTGTTTATTAAGAAGAAGTAGAATATGTTCTTATTGGTGAAAATACAGTTTATCTTTTCTAAAACAGGCTCGATTTACTCTCTAATTGAATCCCCCTATCCCTCTTTGGCTATACAATTTGGACATGGTAACCCTCTGGAGTTACTTTTACAGATTCACAGGATTTTTAGGGGGATATTGAATCTCTTCACTTTGTTTTTTCCACTTTAAAGGCTTCATTAGGCTTCATTGAATATCTCTCTCCCTCTCCATTTTCTATCAGAAGGAGATCATTCGACTTCTATGAATCCCTTCCGCCTCTTTTTTCTCTCGCAAGGGCTTCATTCGATTCCTTTGAATCCCTTCCAGCCTCTATTTTCTATCGCAAGGGCTTCATTCGACTCCTATGAATCCCTTCCAATAGCATTTTTCCTTAACAAGGGGATCATTCGTCTACTATGAATCCCTTCCGCTTCTTTTTTCTCTCGCAAGGGCTTCATTCGATTCCTTTGAATCCCTTCCAACCTCTTTTTTCTATCGCAAGGGCTTCATTTGATTCCTATGAATCCCTTCCAGCCTCTTTTCTTCTCTCAAAGGGCTTCATTCGACTTCTTTGCTTGTTTTTTCCTCTCCATGAGTTTCGTTCCCCCAAGAATACCACTTTAGAAATAAATAAAATCCAGCAGAATACGACTCTGCTGGATTTTTCCTATTCTACATAAACGCCTGTAATGCAGCCCAAGCATTTTCTTTACCCAGTCCTGTTTCGGAAGAGAATAAAATAACTTGGTCGCCAGGTTCTATTTCTAGCGTTTCTTTAACTACCTTGATATGTTTTTCCCATTTTCCTTTAGGGATTTTATCCGCTTTTGTAGCGATAACAATCACAGGAATGTCATAATGTTTTACAAAATCATACATCATGATATCGTCGTTTGATGGGGGATGACGTAGGTCAACAATCATTACGACTGCTTTCAGTTGTTCGCGTGTCGTTAAGTATGTCTCAATCATTTTCCCCCAAGCTTCTCGTTCACGTTTTGATACCTTTGCATAGCCATAACCAGGAACGTCGACAAAATGAAGAATTTCATTGATTAGGTAAAAATTTAACGTTTGTGTTTTCCCAGGCTTGGATGATATCCGTGCTAACGCCTTTCGTCCAATCATACGATTGATAAACGAAGACTTACCAACATTCGATCTACCTGCTAGGGCAAATTCAGGTAATTCAGTATCAGGATATTGGTCTGGTTTGACCGCACTAATCACAATTTCAGCAGTATTTACCTTCATTTTTTACCACCTACTAATGCGTGCTCTAATACCTCATCCAAGTGTGAAACAAGCACAAATTCCAAATCATCTCGGACACTTTCTGGAATGTCATCTAAATCCTTTTCATTTTCCTTCGGACAGAGGACTTTCTTTAATCCTGCGCGATGGGCACTTAGTGATTTTTCCTTTAACCCTCCAATTGGAAGGACTCTACCACGAAGGGTGATTTCGCCTGTCATTCCAACTTCTTTGCGAACAGCTCTGCCTGTTAACGCAGAAATAAGTGCTGTTGCAATTGTAATACCTGCAGATGGGCCATCCTTTGGCACGGCTCCTTCGGGTACGTGGATATGGATATCATTTTTCTCATGGAAATCTGGATCTATGTCAAGCTCTTCTGCTTTAGAACGAATATAGCTAAACGCTGCCTGTGCAGACTCTTTCATAACATCTCCAAGCTTACCTGTTAACACAAGTTTTCCTTTTCCACTTGCAAGAGAAACCTCAATTGACAATGTGTCTCCACCGAATGCTGTGTATGCAAGACCCGTTGCCACTCCAACTTGATCCTCAATTTCAGCTTGACCATAGCGATAGATTGGTTTTCCTAAGAACTCTTCGAGGTTCTTCTCTGTTATCACAATTCGTTTACGGTCTTCTGATACAATTAACCTTGCTGCTTTTCGGCAAATTTTTGCAAGCTGACGTTCTAACCCACGAACACCTGCTTCACGAGTATGATAGCGAATGACTGCCTGTATTGCTTCATCACGCATTTGAAGTTTCCCTTTTTGCAAGCCATGTGCTTCGATTTGTTTAGTAAGCAAATGGTCCTTAGCAATATGAATCTTTTCTAATTCTGTATATCCAGCAATCGTGATGATTTCCATACGATCAAGTAATGGACCTGGAATAGTCGCTAAGTTATTTGCCGTTGCAATAAACATAACCTTTGATAAATCATACGGCTCTTCGATAAAGTGGTCACTAAAGGTACTGTTTTGTTCAGGATCTAAGACTTCTAATAGAGCAGCAGATGGGTCTCCACGGAAGTCACTAGACATTTTATCTATTTCATCTAGTAAAAAGACAGGATTAATAGTGTTTGCCTTTTTCATTCCTTGAATGATTCTACCTGGCATTGCACCAACATAGGTTCGACGATGTCCTCTGATTTCCGATTCATCCCTCACTCCGCCTAAAGAAATACGGACAAAGTTTCTTCCTAATGACTTAGCCACTGATTTCGCTAAAGATGTCTTACCAACCCCAGGAGGTCCAGCTAAGCAAAGGATAGGCCCTTTAAGTGATTGTGTAAGCTGCTGTACAGCTAAATACTCGAGTACGCGTTCTTTTACTTTTTCCAAACCATAGTGGTCTTTTTCTAGAATTTCTTCCGCACGATGAATATCTAATTGATCTTCAGTTGCCTTGGACCATGGGAGAGCAATTAACCATTCAATATAATTACGGATGACAGCACTCTCTGCTGATGTTTGCGGAATCTTTTCATAACGGTCCAATTCTTTTAAAGCGATGTTTTTAACATTGTCAGGCATACCGGCATCTTCAATTTTATCTTTAAGACTTGTGACCTCACCTGTTTTTCCTTCTTTATCACCAAGTTCTTTTTGTATAGCTTTCATCTGTTCACGAAGATAGTACTCTTTTTGGGTTCGTTCCATGGATCGTTTCACACGTTGACCAATTTTCTTCTCCAGTGAAAGTACTTCCCTTTCGTTGTTAATGATATTAATGATTTTTGTTACCCGCTCTTTAATATCTAATGTTTCTAGAATTTCCTGCTTTTCCTTCATTTTTAATGGCAAATGTGAAGCAATAATGTCTGCCATTCGTCCAGGTTCTTCAATATCTGTTACTGAAGAATAGGTTTCAGTAGAGATTTTTTTAGAAATTTTTATGTATTGTTCAAAATAGTCGAGCATTGTTCTCATCAATGCTTCGCTTTCAGTATCTCGTGTCACATCGTCTTCATATGTCTTTACCTTAACAGAGACAAAGGTATCTAAATCATTAAACTCTTCAATTTCCGCGCGATGTAAACCTTCTACCAATACACGAATGGTTCCATTTGGCAGTTTTAACATCTGTTTTACTTTTGTTAAGGTCCCTATTTTAAAAACTTCATCTTCAGTAGGATCATCAACAGATACATCAATCTGTGTTGTTAAAAAAATGATATGGTCATCAACCATTGATTTTTCTAATGCCTGAATTGATTTATCCCGACCTACGTCTAGATGAAGTACCATTGTCGGATAGACTAGTAAGCCCCGAAGTGGTAAAAGAGGAACAATGATTTCATTACCATTTTTCATTGTAAACACCTCAAAATCTAAAGATTCAATTATTAATCATAACTTTGCATTAATTCTGAGTATCATTCTATCTTATTTGATGTCAAGTGTCTATTAAGATGAAATTTGGAAATTCTTAAACAGAAAAAGAAAAGGGTAAGACCCCCCAGGCCAGAAAATGAGGGGTCCGACCCTACATACTATTTTTTATGATTAAACTGATTCCTTTTTTGAAAAGTCAGCAGTCGCTCCTAAAATTGTTTCTTCATTATGCTTGCGATTTGGTCTTGAAAGAGCGATTTGGAAAACCTCTTCCAAGTGGGTGACTGGAATGATTTCAATTCCATCTATCTCTCTGAGAATATTTTGCATATTCTCTTCTGGAATAATGACCTTTTTCACACCTGCAAGTCTCGCAGCCTTCACTTTTGGAACAACGCCACCTATTGGCTTCACATTACCGTGTATGCTTATTTCGCCTGTCATTGCAACCATATTATCAACTGGTATCTTATGAATTGCTGAATAAATACCTGTTGCCATCGCAATTCCTGCTGAAGGTCCATCAATTGGGACGCCACCTGGGAAGTTTACATGGATATCATAATCTTGAGCAGGTACCCCCATTGAACGAAGTACAGTAATGACATTTTCAATGGATCCTCTTGCCATACTTTTACGGCGAATTGACTTAGCTTGGTTACCGATACTTTCTTCTTCTACAATCCCTGTAATATTGATTGATCCCTTGTCTTTTTCAGCCGCAATCACAGTTACTTCAATTTCTAATAATGCTCCTGTGTTAGGACCATAAACAGCAAGGCCATTAACAAGACCAACCTTTGACTCAATCCCAACCTTTTTCTCATTGCGAGGTGATAGCTGACTTGAATGTATGACCCATTCAATATCTTCTTCTGCAATTTCAGACCGGTCCTCTGAAATTGCGATACCTGCTGCAATTTGAACCATATTAACCACTTCACGGCCATTGCGACAATATGAAGCTAGCGTTGCTATTCCCTTTTCACTAGCCTCCATTCCAACCTTTTCAACAGCGTTGGTTGCTACAGCTACAAGCTCCTGTTGATCAAGCTCTCTAAAGAACACCTCAAGACAGCGTGAGCGAATCGCAGGTGGTATTTCATTAGGAGTCCTTGTTGTAGCACCAATTAGACGAAAATCTGCAGGAAGACCATTCTTAAAGATGTCATGGATGTGTGTTGGAATCGTTGGGTTTTCTTCGTTATAATAAGCACTCTCTAAAAATACTTTGCGGTCTTCTAATACTTTTAGCATTTTGTTCATCTGTATAGGGTGTAATTCACCAATTTCATCAATGAATAATACACCACCATGGGCATGCGTGACAGCGCCCTGTTTTGGCTGCGGAATTCCTGCTTGCCCCATCGCACCAGCCCCCTGGTAGATTGGGTCATGAACGGAACCGATTAATGGATCCGCAATTCCTCTTTCATCAAATCGAGCAGTGGTTGCATCAAGCTCCACGAAAACAGCTGATTGTTTAAAAGGTGATCTAGCATTCGACTTTGCTTCCTCTAACACAAGTCTTGCAGCAGCAGTTTTACCCACTCCTGGAGGGCCATAGATAATGACATGTTGAGGATTTGGGCCACATAACGCGGCTTTCAATGATTTGATTCCATCCTCTTGCCCGACAATATCTTTAAAGCTTGTAGGTCTTACTTTTTCCGCTAATGGTTCTGTTAGTGAGATTGCTCTCATTTTTCGTAGTTGTTCCATTTCTTTCTTTGATTCTTTATCAATGGAAACCTTCTGAGTACGCTGATTCTTAAGCAAATTCCAAAAATACAATCCAATTATTACCCCAAAGAAAAGCTGTACTATTAATGCTATTCCTGTCCAACTCATAAAATACCTCCTGCACAAATAGTCATATGAAATGTTAGTGTTTGCAAGCGGCTATTCTCCTCCCACAAGAAGACCAAGCAAACAATGAAAAACTTTAAATCTAGGTAACCACAATTTTACTATGTAGTGTTAAAACAAGGGTGTTGGTGGAGTTTACCATATGTAGTTATGTACACTAAAGAATCGTTTTTTTCCCAAATAACAAGCAATGGGCTTTTACTTTGTAGTAGTTAGTATTTCCTGTGATGAGGTGGAATAAACAATAAATGAGGAATATCTTATATTGAATATATTAGTGGCCAATGTTTTTAGTAAAAAGGCAGGAACATCGTACATAAAAAAAGCCCGAAAAAAGTTATTACTTAAACTTTTTTCGGGCAAATTCATCTATTTTTTTACCTAAAACAGGCGCATACTCTTTTCTATTTATGCAGAAGTTTTTTCTTTATCATCATCTTCGAGCACAGATCCGTCTTCAAGTACTAACTTTGGAGTACTGTTGTCTTTTACTGTTTCGCCAGTGATGATACATTTCTTAATGTCTTCACGCGAAGGAAGGTCAAACATGACATCTAACATAATTCCCTCGATGATTGAACGCAATCCACGTGCACCAGTTTTACGCTCGATTGCTTTTTGAGCAATTTCTTTTAGTGCATCGTCTTCAAAGTCTAACTCAACATCATCAAGCTCAAGCATTTTTTGATACTGCTTAACAAGCGCATTCTTTGGCTTTGTTAAAATTTCAACCAATGCTGCTTCATCAAGCGGCTCAAGGCTTGCAATAACTGGAAGACGACCGATAAATTCAGGAATTAGACCAAATTTTAATAAGTCTTCAGGCAATGCCTTAGATAACAATTCTTTTTGTGTTAAATCTTCTTGTTTTAAATCTGAGCCAAATCCGATAACCTTTTTACCCAATCGGCGTTTCACGATTTGTTCAATCCCGTCAAATGCACCACCACAGATAAAGAGGATATTTGTTGTATCGATTTGTATGAATTCTTGATGAGGATGCTTACGTCCACCTTGTGGAGGAACACTCGCAACCGTACCTTCAAGAATTTTTAATAATGCTTGTTGAACTCCTTCACCAGATACATCACGAGTAATCGAAGGATTTTCAGACTTACGTGCTACTTTATCGATTTCATCGATATAGATTATTCCTTTTTCTGCTTTTTCAACATCATAATCTGCAGCTTGAATTAACTTGAGGAGAATGTTTTCAACATCTTCTCCAACATATCCTGCTTCTGTCAGAGAAGTCGCATCTGCAATTGCAAATGGAACGTTTAAAATTCTTGCCAAAGTTTGTGCTAATAAAGTTTTCCCGCTACCTGTTGGACCAATCATAACGATATTACTTTTTGATAATTCTACATCGTCAATCTTACTGTTTGAGTTAATTCGTTTATAGTGATTATATACGGCAACAGATAGAGATTTTTTGGCAGAATCTTGCCCAATAACATACTCATCTAGGATTTCGCGAATTTCTTTTGGTTTTGGAACATCTTTGAATTCAACTTCCTCTTCTGTTCCAAGCTCCTCTTCCACGATTTCCGTACATAGCTCGATACATTCATCACATATATAAACACCAGGACCAGCTACAAGCTTACGAACTTGATCTTGTGTCTTTCCGCAAAAAGAACATTTTAGCTGTCCCTTTTCATCGTTAAACTTAAACATTATGTCACCCCTCATCATTTCGTTTCTTCTCTCATAAAAAGCTGCGCTTTTTTTAACTTCTATCAATGACGAAGCTTTTTCTCTAACATTTACTCTCACTCGTTATGTACTGCATTGTACCATAGAATATGCGAAAACTGGTAATGATATCCCTTTCGTTCTTATGTAAGGTAACTAATCATGTTAGTCAGGTAGATACAAATTACATTAATAACAGGAATGTTTGGTCCATTTATAGCATTCCCATTAACCTAGTGTTTAAAACTTGTCAATCTTGTCTGAATTTTCTAGAGATAATTATTGTCTTACTATTATGTATATAACAAAACCCTCAAAAGTATTAAACAAATTTAGTATAAAACAAGGCACGATTAAATCGCGCCTTGATTTATCTACTTCTATTATGCAACACTTTTGCTGTTTTCTACAAGAAAATCGATTGCTTTTCTAATTTTTAAATCGTCTTTTACTGCATCTAAACTACCAAGCATTTGCTTAAGCTGATCAATTGGAGTTTGGTACATTTCAGACATTCTGTTTAGTTCTTCATCTAATTCTTCATCAGTGATTTCGATGTTTTCAGCATTTGCAATTGCTTCTAATGTAAGACTTGTGCGAACACGTTTTGCAGCATCCTCTTTCATTTGATCGCGAAGAGCAGCTTCATCTTGACCAGAGAATTGGAAGTATAATTCAAGGTTCATACCTTGCATTTGAAGACGTTGTTCAAATTCTCTTACCATACGGTCTAGCTCAGCATCTACCATTGCTTCAGGAATATCAATTTCAGCATTTTCAGAAGCCTTTTCAATTAAAGTTTCGCGTAGATCGTTTTCTGCATCAGTCTTTTTCGTTTCTTCTAAACGGCTTCTAGTTTTTGCTTTAAGCTCGTCCAATGTTTCAACTTCATCATCAACATCTTTTGCAAACTCATCATCTAAAGCAGGAAGTTCTTTTGCTTTGATTTCATGAATCTTCACTTTGAAAGTAGCAGGCTTTCCAGCTAAGTTATCAGCATGGTATTCTTCAGGGAATGTTACTTCAACATCCTTCTCTTCTCCAGTTGCAAGACCAACTAATTGCTCTTCAAAACCTGGGATGAAAGAACCAGAACCGATTTCTAGTGAGTAGTTTTCAGCTTTTCCACCTTCGAATGCTTCACCATCAACGAAACCTTCAAAGTCAAGAACTACTGTATCACCATTTGCAACAGTACCTTCTTCTTTTACAACTAATTCAGCATTACGTTCTTGTAATTGCTTTAATTCACTTTCTACATCTTCGTCAGTAACAGTTGTATCTAATTTTTCAACTTCTAGGTTTTTGTATTCACCTAATTTTACTTCAGGTTTAACAGTTACTTTTGCTGTAAAAATTAAGCTTTTTCCTTTTTCGATTTGTTCAACATCTACTTCAGGACGATCAACAGGCTCAATTCCTGTTTCTTCAATTGCATTAGCATATGCATCTGGAAGTAAGATATCTAACGCATCTTGGTATAGAGATTCAACACCAAAGCGTTTTTCGAACATAGCACGTGGCATTTTCCCTTTACGGAAACCAGGTACGTTTACTTGTTTTACAACTTTTTTGAATGCAGCGTCAAGTCCTTCATTTACTTTCTCCGCATCTACTTCAATTGTTAGAACGCCTTGATTGCCTTCTAACTTTTCCCATTTTGCAGACATGTATTATTCCCTCCATGATCTATTATGTTTACATGATAAGATAACGAAACTATGTATTTTACTAGTAATTGTTCAGTATTAACACGTCATTATCTATTTATACTGTCATGTGTCATGCTTATGTAATATGGTATACAAGCATTTTTCAACCACTACATTATAACACACAATATAAACCTTTCAATAGCTAGAATTTTGTAATTCTTGTAAATCCGTGAGTTGATGCATAACTAGCTGTATTGGTACATTATGCCACCTACCAAAGTGATATTTCTTCAACCATTTGAATTTTATCTATCGCATATTTTAATTGAAAAATGTTTGTATTGTACATAGCTTCGATTTCTTCATTTTCAATGTCAATCCCATGCAATTCACTGCCGTATAAATGTAGAGCGGCTGCCCATATCATTGGTTGATCGTCTGTTGGAGTAAAAGGAAATAAAATGAACATATATCGTAACCATAATTCCTTTGTTACTTCAAATAGTGTTGGATTTTCTTGTCCTAAACTATTCTCTAAAATTGCTAGAACCTTTCCCCCATACTCATCCTGTGATATATCTCTTAAGTTGGCTGGTATCACTGACCTTGTTTCTCCAAATTTCTCAATTGATATATTTTCGGAAACGTTATTATCAATTAATAATTGTAACACCATCGTTTTGATTATTGGGTGTTTTGTCGGTGATTGCAAGAACTGAGCCATTATTGGTACATATTTATGCATATTTCGGTCTTTTACTTGCTGAATGAGTGCTGCTTGCTCGTGATGATTATTATTTTCTATAAAGGTTTGGTGCAGTATAGAATCAAGATCCTCCATTGCATCTTCCTCTATATTATTGTTAGGCTCAATTTCTCCTGAATCTATCATCTTACGGCTCAATTCAAGCAACTTAATAAAATTCTCAAAATAGGTAGGAGGAAATTGGTCTTCTTCAAGTACTGCCTCTATTGTTTGAATCACTTCTTGATATTCACCTAATTGAATAAGAATTGATAAGTACACTTGTAAGACGTTAAAATAATCTCCTATGTCCTGGTGAAGCATAAGCTTACAGCGGTCTTTTGCTTCATTCAACCTTCCTAATTCAAGAAGACAAACCACAATCCCTAAGTCGATTTCATCATGCTGTTCTGTTAAGTCTTGTGCTTGCAATAATAACTCCAGAGCCTCTTTAAACTTTTTGTTTTTGAGTGCATCCAATCCTTTACTAATTAATCTTTCTTTAAGCTTTGGAAACTGGATGACATTTCCTTGTTTATTGTCATTTTTTTCATTATCCATCATAACTATGCTCCAAACTTTAGTCTTCATATTAGTTTAGCAATCAGGATAGGAGAATACAAGTATGTAGGAGCAGAGTAGATTTTTGATAGTTTCTAGAATTATTTTACAAGAATGATGGACACCTATACGTCTTTCCATCCAAGGTTGTCTTTTCACTCTCCCAAGCCACTTTTTACTTTAAAGGTAAAAAGAAAACACACCGCATAACAGTGTGCTTTTTTGTATATATTGGCAGTCGATAACTAACGATTTTCATAACTAGCGATTTTTTCTTCATATGCTAGTGTTAAATCGATTTCATCCCAACCGTTCACAAGCATTTTTTTCCAATGATCATCAATTTGGAATGTACGCTTGAAATTATTAGAGTCTTCGATTGACTGTTCTTCTAAATTGATTGTACATATATAATCAGCAGATTTCGATTGTTCAAGTAAATATTCAATGTCCTCTTTATCAAGATAAATTGGAAGCATTCCATTCTTTAAACAGTTATTATAGAAAATGTCTGCAAAGTTTGGTGCAATGATTACTTTAAAGCCATAGTCTCCTAATGCCCATGGAGCATGTTCACGTGAAGAGCCACAACCAAAGTTTTCGTTTGCAACAAGGATACTAGTACCTTGGTTTTCAGTCCAATTTAATTCAAAATCTGGGTTTGGTGTTTCATCGTCAAGATAGCGCCAGTCATAAAACAGGAATCTTCCAAATCCAGTTCTTTCAATCCTTTTTAAAAATTGCTTTGGTATAATTTGGTCTGTATCTACGTTAACACGGTCTAATCCTGCTACTTTTCCTGTATGAATAACAAACGGCTCCATACTCTCACTCCTTACTTTGAACTAATTTTATCTAATGTTCTAACATCGACAAATTTACCGTATATTGCTGCTGCTGCAGCCATTGCTGGACTCACTAAATGGGTTCTAGCCCCTCTACCTTGGCGGCCTTCAAAGTTACGGTTAGATGTTGATGCACAACGTTCGCCTGCTGGTACAAAGTCAGGGTTCATACTTAAACACATGCTACAACCTGCATCTCTCCACTCAAACCCTGCTTCTATGAAGATTTTAGATAATCCTTCTTCTTCCGCTTGACGCTTTACTTGTTGTGAGCCAGGAACAACCATTGCACGTACATTTGATGATACTTGCTTACCCTTTGCAATTTCAGCAGCTTCACGTAAGTCACTAATACGAGAATTCGTACAAGAACCGATAAATACATGCTGAACTTCTACTTCACTAATTGGTGTACCAGGTGTTAGACCCATATATTCGTATGCTCTTGAAGCCGCACGCTTGTCAACTTCAGAAGTAAAATCTTCAGGCGTTGGAATAGTATCTTCGACTGTAATGCTCATTGATGGGTTTGTACCCCATGTAACTGTAGGAGCAATCTCATCTCCAGTTAATTTCACAACTTTATCGTAAGTAGCACCTTCATCTGTAGCAAGCTCTTTCCACTCACTGACAGCTGCTTCAAAATCGCTGCCAGCTGGGCTGTACTTTCTACCTTTTAAGTATGAGAATGTTGTTTCATCAGGGCTAATTAACCCAGCTTTTGCACCGGCTTCAATCGACATGTTACAAACTGTCATACGTTCTTCCATTGACATGTTACGAATAACATCTCCAGTGAACTCAATAACATGACCAGTCCCAAAATTTACTCCGTATTTACGGATGATTGAAAGAATTACGTCTTTTGCTGATACACCTTTTGCAAGACTCCCTGACACATCAACCTGTAATGTCTTAGGACGTCCTTGCCACAATGTTTGGGTTGCAAGGACATGTTCTACCTCACTTGTACCAATTCCGAATGCTAAAGCTCCAAATGCTCCGTGTGTTGATGTATGACTGTCACCACATACGATTGTTTTCCCAGGATGCGTTAAGCCTAGTTCAGGACCAATAACGTGGACAATTCCTTGTTCCGGACTGTTTAAATCAGCAAGTTCAATCCCAAAATCTTTACAGTTCTGCTCTAATGTTGTCATTTGTTTTGACGCGATTTCATCCTGAACAACAAATCGATTTACAGTTGGAACATTATGATCCATTGTTGCAAAAGTAAGGTCTGGTCTTCTTACCTTTCGATCTTTCAAACGCAACCCTTCAAACGCTTGAGGTGATGTTACTTCATGTACAAGATGCAAATCAATATATAGTAAATCTGGTTTACCATCTTCACGATTGATAATATGTTTATCCCAAATCTTTTCAATAATTGTTTTTGCCATATTTTTCTTCCCCCTTACTTTTCACTATAAGGTTGAGGCTGACCTACTTGAGCTGACACCACAAATAGCATATTGTTGTTCAACTTGTTCAACAAATAGTAAGCCTAAAAGTTGGTTTGCGTTCTCATAGGTCAGCCACAGTCATAAATCATGTAGTTTGAATTATGTTTGTTGCATCCTCAATTATAGCAGTTTTAATTAATTCGATAATCTCTGTTGTTGAAACAGATTTCGTACCCGGCTGTACAATATCCGCAGTACGATTGTTTGCGGCAATAACATGATCAACAGCTACTTCTATTGCTTTCGCCTCGTCTTCTAAACCAAAAGACAAACGTAGCATCATTGCAGCAGATAAAATCATCGCAACTGGGTTTGCAATATTTTTCCCAGCAATGTCAGGCGCTGATCCATGGATTGGCTCATATAGTGAAGGTCCATCAGTTGATAGACTAGCAGATGGTAACATTCCCATCGAGCCAGTTAACATTGATGCTTCATCACTTAAAATGTCACCGAACATATTTTCAGTCACGACAACATCAAATTGTTTAGGATTACGGATTAGTTGCATTGCGGCATTATCAACAAGCATATGCTCGAGTTCAACATCAGGAAATTTTTTTGAAATCTCTTCAGCAACTTCTCGCCACATCCGGCTTGATTCAAGCACATTTGCTTTATCAACAGATGTTACCTTCTTATTTCTAATTTGCGCAAGTTCAAATGCTTTTTCGATAATGCGTTCCATTTCCTCACGCTTATATTGAAGTGTATCAACTACTACTTCTTTTCCATCCTCAACCGATCTTCCACTTGGTTTTCCAAAGTAAAGTCCGCCAGTCAATTCTCTCACAATCACAAAATCGGCGTTCTCAATTACTTCTTTTTTTAGCGGAGAGATATCAGTCAATGTATTGTAGGTTGTAACTGGTCTGATGTTTGCAAATAGATTTAGAGCTTTACGAATTTGTAAAAGTCCTTTTTCAGGTCGAAGTTCTGGAGGGTTTTTATCCCATTTAGGCCCTCCGACAGCACCTAAAAGAACTGCATCGCTAGATTTGCAAAGTTCAAGTGTTTCGTTTGGTAGAGGAGTTCCCTCTTGATCAATAGCAGAACCACCTATTAACCCATGGTTAAAAGTAAATTCGTGATTGAAACGGTTAGCAACCGCCTGTAAAATCTCGATAGCACCTTTACTAACTTCTAAACCAACACCATCACCTTGAAGTACAGCAATGTTCTTTTTCATATGATATCTCCTCCTTTTGTTACACATTTATGTTGGGTAAAAGAGTGAAGGGCGGGGCTATGCCCCGCCCTTCACGGTATTACTAACTAATTAGTTTTTTGCACTAGCACTTACTACTTCTTTTCTTTGTTGTTTAGATTTAACAAAAGGCATCATCGCACGAAGCTTTTTACCAACTTCTTCAATTTGGTGTTGGTTTTCACGGTTATTAATTGCATTGAATTCTGGACGGTTTGCTTGGTTTTCTAGGATCCAACCTTTTGCAAATTTACCAGTTTGAATGTCTTTTAATACTTCTTTCATTTCAGCTTTTGTAGCTTCAGTTACGATACGTGGTCCAGTAACGAAATCTCCCCATTGAGCTGTATCAGAGATTGAGTAGCGCATTTCAGAAAGGCCACCTTCGTACATTAAGTCAACGATTAATTTTAATTCATGTAAGCATTCGAAATATGCAACTTCTGGTTGATAACCAGCTTCTACTAATGTTTCAAATCCAGCTTTTACAAGTGCACTTACACCACCGCAAAGTACTGCTTGCTCACCGAAAAGATCTGTTTCAGTTTCTTCTTGGAATGTTGTTTCAAGGATTCCAGCACGGCCTGCACCAATTCCCTTTGCATATGCTAATGCAGTTTCTTTTGCATTACCAGAAACATCTTGATAGATCGCGAACAATGCAGGTACACCAGCACCTTCAACATATGTGCGACGCACTAAATGTCCAGGTCCTTTTGGTGCAACTAAGAATACATCAACGAAATCAGGTGGTGTAATTTGACTGAAATGAATGTTGAAACCATGTGCAAATACTAATGAGTTTCCTGGCTTAAGACCTGGCTCAATTTCTTCCTTATATACTTTAGGCTGATGCTCATCTGGTAATAAAACCATTACTACGTCAGCTTGCTCAACAGCTTCTTTTACTGAAGTTACATTTACACCATCATTTTCAGCTTGTTCCCAAGATTTACCTTGGCGAAGACCAACAACTACATCTACTCCGCTTTCACGTAGGTTTAATGCATGTGCATGTCCTTGAGAACCATACCCAATGATAGCTACCTTTTTATTTTCTAAAGCGAAATCATTTGCATCTCCGTTATAATATACTTTTGTCATAATTAAACTCTCTCCCCTGTTAAGTTTATATTTTGTAGTTTTTATATAATAGCTGGTTCCGGATACTTTAATTATTATAAGTATTTCGAAAACAACTTCTTACTAGTGTAGTGGCATCCTTTCTTGCTGAAAAGAGCCTTTATATATTAATAAGACTTGCCTGAAATAGACTTGCCTAATTACACAATTGAAATATTTTTCATATTACATGCTTGCTTTTGAGTTCCTCGAGTGAATGCAGTTGTTCCAGTTCGAGCAATTTCTTTAATTCCATAGGTTCTTAGTAAATCAATAAGAGCTTCAACCTTATCAGACTCACCAGTGACTTGAACAACCATGCTTTCTTTACTAACATCAACAATTGTTGCACGAAAAGGCTCTATTAAACTATAGATCTCATTTCGGTTTGAAGGAGATGCGACAACTTTTATTAATGCTAACTCCCTCGCAATAATTGCTTGATTTGTGATGTCAGTAACTTTTAAAACATCAATCTGTTTATTTAATTGCTTGGTGATTTGTTCGACTCCACTTTCATCTTCAACATGAATCACAAATGTCATTCGAGAAATCCCTTCAGATTCAGTGTGTCCAACAGAAATACTTTCAATATTATAATGCCTTTTGGTAAACAATCCGGTAATGCGGTTTAAGACACCTGCACGATTATTTACTGTTAAAGTAATGATTCGTTTCATGGTTTCACCCCTACCATTTCGTTAATTCCTTTTCCTGGTGCGACCATTGGGTAGACATTTTCACCTGGTACAACACGGAAATCAATTAAGACTGGTCCATCAAATTCAATAGCTTCTTTAACTACCTGTTCAGCTTCTTCAGTAGTAGCAGCTTGCATTCCTTTAATTCCATAGGCCTCAGCTAGCTTAATAAAATCTGGCTGATTCCCTAATAAGGAGTGCGAATATCGTTCTTCATAGAACAATTCTTGCCACTGTCTAACCATTCCTAACGCTTGATTATTTACTATTACTATCTTGATAGGAAGGTTTAATTCTCTGATAACTGCTAGTTCTTGTGAAGTCATTTGGAATCCACCATCACCTAAGATTGAAACAACAGTTGCTGACTTATCAGCGATTTGCGCCCCAATACTTGATGGTAACCCAAAGCCCATCGTACCAAGGCCACCTGACGTAACCCAATGGTTAGGCTTATTGAATTTATAATACTGTGCTGCCCACATTTGGTGTTGACCAACGTCAGTAGTCACAATTGCCTCACCATTTGTATATTCATGTATTAACTCAACTAATTTTTGTGGTTTTAATTGCTCTTCAGACGGCTTATATGCCAGTGGATATTCTTTTTTCCAAGATTCTAATTTTTTCAACCACTCTTCGTTATCTCCACGTTTTCCATCTTGATGGACAAGCTGTCTTAGAACTTCCTTCGCATCTCCAACAACTGGAATCTTCGTTGTAATGATTTTCCCAATCTCAGCTGGATCAATATCAATGTGGGCAACCGTAGCATTTGGTGCAAATGATTTAGGGTTACCTGTTACTCGGTCATCGAATCGCGCTCCTACACTGATTAGCAAATCACTCTCATAGATTGCCATATTAGCCGTATATGTGCCGTGCATTCCTGCCATTCCCAAGAATAATGGGTGATCTGCAGGGAAGCCACCTAGGCCAAGTAATGTATGAATGACTGGAATGTTTTGTTGCTCAGCATACTGCTTTAACTCTTCCGCAGCTTTTGCATGAATAACACCAGCACCCGCTAGAATCACAGGCTTTTTGGCTTGACTTACAGCTTCAACAAGCTTACGGATTTGCAAATGGTTTGGTTTGATGGTTGGTTGATAACCTGGTAGATTCAATTCCTGATCATATTCAAAGTCACCTTCGATCGTAGCAATGTCCTTTGGAATATCGATAAGTACTGGACCAGGACGACCTGTTGTCGCAATATAGAATGCTTCTTTTATAATATTTGGTAATTCCTTTACATCTCTTACTTGATAGCTATGTTTTGTAATTGGCATCGTAATCCCTAGTACATCTGCCTCTTGAAATGCATCAGTACCGATTACTGATGAAGCAACCTGCCCTGTAAATACTACAAGTGGAAGGGAGTCAATCATTGCATCCGTCAAACCTGTTACAATGTTTGTTGCTCCAGGGCCAGATGTAGCAATGACAACGCCTGGTTTCCCTGAAATTCTCGCATATCCTTCTGCCGCATGAATTCCTCCTTGTTCATGACGAGTTAGCACATGAGAAATTCCAAAATCATAGATCTTGTCATAAATAGGTAAAACTGCTCCTCCGGGATATCCGAAAATGACTTCAACGTTCTCTCTCTTTAGCGCTTCTAGAAGCATTAATGCTCCACTCATTTTTGTTGAAGTCTGTTGTTTTCCATCCACGTTAGCTTTTACAACCATTCCCCTACTTCCCTTCTATTAGTTATTTTTTCCAGCAAAAAATGCCTCTCCACCCCACAGGACTCATCTTCTAAGTCGAAGGGGTGAAAAGACATTTGCCCACTTTTCACGGTACCACCCTTGTTCATAGTCAATATTACTAATGACTATCTCATGAGGATGTCCTCCATGTCAGGCACTTCGATATCTTTTTTATTTGCCCGATTATCATCCATCGAAAAAATATAAAAGATGTAGTACCTAAACTTTTTTGGTCACCCTCGTTTTGATAACGGGTGTGTTTACCGTTACACCCGGCCAGCTTTACTGGTTGCCTTTCAAACTGACACTCAGAGGTGAGTTCACCTTATGGAGGTAACACCGGCTTCCAGCACCCCGGCTCTCTGTTGAAACCCAATTCATAAGACTACTTATCCTCTTCGACGTTTTTACTATTAGATAACATTTGTGTTTGTTGATAAATCATATACTTTTACGCCATCTTTTATCACTTTTTCTCGAAAAGCTTCGAGTAAGCGATTTGTATGTTGTCCTGGAACACCTTCACCAATGACTCTACCATCAACCTTGATAACAGCAATTACCTCAGCTGCAGTACCTGTTAGAAACACTTCATCAGCTGTATATACGTCATGCCTTGTAAATGCCTCTTCCTTGACATCATAACCAAGCTCTATTGCAATTTCCATAATTGCATTTCTTGTTATACCTTCAAGTGCCCCAACATAGGTAGGTGGAGTATAGAGCTTATTGCCTTTAATAACAAAGACATTATCTGCAGACCCTTCAGCAACATATCCCTGATCATTGAGCATCAGTGCTTCACTTACGTTTGCTAATCGTGCTTCTATTTTTACTAACACATTATTAAGATAATTAAGTGATTTAACCTTTGGACTTAATACATCAGGTCGATTTCTTCTAGTTGCAACTGTAATTATTTCAAGTCCAGTTTCATATAGATGCTTCGGGAAAATTGAAAGTGGTTCGATAATAACGACCACTTGTGCTTTTTTACAGTTATTAGGATCTAATCCTAAATCACCTACACCTCTTGAAACCACGAGACGTATATAAGCATCAGTAAATTTGTTCTTAGCAACACCCTCAACAACGATGTTTGTTAGTTCTTCTTTTGTGTAAGGAATTGTAAGTAATATTGATTTTGCCGAGTTATACAGTCGATCCATATGTTCTTCCATTCGGAAGATATTTCCACTATATACCCGAATTCCTTCAAAGACTCCATCTCCATATAAGAAACCATGATCGTAGACAGAAATCTTAGCATCTTCTTTTTTAACATACTGATCATTCAGAAAAATCCATTGATCGCTCACCCATATACACCCCTTTTCCCCTTGACCGTTAAAACACTTTAAATCATTGAATTATATAGGTGTGAAAAATACTTTCTTACAAAAACTTTTAAACTTGAAAATGCAATTCATTTCTTATCAGTAACCAAGAGTCAATGGGTGTTTTCTTAAATGTGTGTAGCACCAATTTTCCTCTTTGAATATTGTATTTGAGCCTTATAATACGCTGAAATTTAGGAAGAGTCAACTGCATTTTTGAAATTATTTGATAATTTTGATTAGTGGGACTCGGTGTATGCGTTTTCATTCCTAATACACAAGGATTCTTGTCGAAAAAAATTTTTCGACTTTTCTAAATAGGAAAATAGTAGAAGAAGGGGACGCGGAAAATTTTAATTTTTGCAGGTAAAAACAAAAAACTCTTTTCTTAATTAAGAAAAGAGTTACTATATGTAGTATGGCGTCCCAGGAGAGATTCGAACTCCCGACCGACGGCTTAGAAGGCCGTTGCTCTATCCTGCTGAGCTACTGGGACATATTATATCATCGCTCATCAGCGACATTTTTTATTATAAACACATAGTATTACAATGTCAACATTATTCAAAAACTTTTTTAGAATTTCTAAGTAGGGGAAAATCCCCCCTACTCACTGATATTTACAACCGTTGTTAAGGACTCCACAACATTTCCATCTAGGTCATGAAAAGTTACTGCCACTTCCTGCATTTGTTTTTCTATTATAACATATGTACCTTCTTTACGCATCCTCGGTAGCCGAATGCTACCTGGATTAATAAAAAGTATATTATCGACCAACTCAGCTCCAGCTATATGTGAGTGACCAAAACAAACAATGTTTGCACCAACTTCTCTTGCTCGATAAGCAAGATTTATTAATGTCATCTTTACATTATGTAAGTGACCATGGGTAGTATAAATTTTTTTATCTCCAAATTCATGAATTGATTCATTGGGATATCCATCATCATAATCACAATTCCCTCTAACTGCATTAAATCCTTCCATTTCTCTTGAGGAAGAGTCTAACTCTGAATCACCACAATGAATCATGACATCCACTTCATGTATGTGTCGTTCTTTTATTACGTTTAATTCTCTCGTCCATCCATGGCTGTCACTAATAATCAACGCCTTCATCCGATCTACCCCCTCTTATTAAAGAAGCTTATCCACAAGTGGAACAAGTTTTTGAAGGGCATTTGCACGATGACTAATTTCATTTTTTTGTTCACTTGTTAGCTCGGCCATCGTCTTTCCTAATGCCTCCACAAAAAATATTGGATCATATCCAAATCCATGTTCCCCAATCGGTTCATCCGTAATTAGTCCTTCACATGTTCCTTCTACAATATGTGTTTCGCCATTTGGTATGACTAAAGCAAGGGCACAATGAAAGCGACCAGTTCGTTCAGCCTGAGGAACCCCCTCAAGCTCTTTTAATAGTTTTTGGATATTTTCCTCATCGCTTTTGTTAGGACCAGCATACCTGGCTGAATAAACTCCTGGCTGCCCGCTAAGAGCATCTACTGAGAGACCTGAATCATCAGCAATCACTATTTTTTTAAATTTCTTCGAAATCGCTTCAGCTTTTATTATCGCATTTTCAGTAAATGTAGTCCCAGTTTCCTCAACTTCCGGTAATTCTGGAAAATCTAATAAAGACTTTACTCGTATATCTTTATTAGAAAAGAGTTGTTCAAAATCTCGGACCTTTCCTTTATTTTTAGTCGCAATAATTATTTCTCTCATGTTTAACCCCTTACCTCAATAAATTCAGCTAGTTCTCCTAAGACATCTTTCTGCATAGAGATTAATTCTGTAACTCCCTTTTCACCTAATGCCAATAATGTATTCAATTCATCGCGCGAAAACGTAGCTTCCTCCCCTGTTCCTTGGAGTTCTACAAACTTTCCGGAGCCTGTCATTACAATATTCATATCCACTTTTGCATTTGAATCTTCAATATAGTTTAAATCTAACACTTCACCTGTACCATTAATGATTCCAACAGAAGTTGCCGCTAAATAATCTGTAATAGGCAATTTAGAAATTTTCTTTTGCTCGAGTAATTTTCCAAATGCTAATACCATTGCCACAAAAGCACCAGTTATTGAAGCAGTGCGGGTACCACCATCAGCTTGGATAACATCACAATCAATCCAAACTGTTTTCTCCCCTACCGTCTCAAGGTCAACGATTGAACGCAATGCTCGTCCAATTAAACGCTGTATTTCCATTGTTCTTCCTGTTACCTTGCCCTTACTCGATTCGCGTATATTCCGCTGTTCTGTGGCCCTTGGGAGCATGGCATATTCTGCTGTTATCCAGCCTTTTCCCTGCCCACGCAAAAAAGGCGGCACACGGTCCTCAATACTTGCATTACAGATAACCTTTGTTTCACCAACTGTAATTAAGACTGATCCTTCTGGATGTTTTACATAATTCAATTCAAATGTTACAGGCCTAAGCTTGTCGTTATCGCGGCCATCTACTCTCATCATCATGCTGCCTCCTGTTATTAGATCACATAATACAATAAAGAAGAGGTGGGCGTTAAATAGCCTACCTCTTTTTACCATTGTATTTAGTATATCAAATAAAGGATATATTTAAAAACTCCCTGTGTTTACTTTTTCAGGTCTTGAAACCGGTTCTGATACTGATTTCCCTTCTTCATTTACAATGCCATCTTTTCCGTCAACTGTAATAGATACACTTTCAATACCTTCTTGCTCTGTTAATGACAGCACAAGTGAGTTAAGTACGTGTTTGGATACCATTTGCTCTTCAAAGCTTCCAAAGATCGCTTCGTTAAAATCAAGTGTTACTTTTCCGTCGGCATAACTGGACCCTAACAATTCAACATCTCCATGAAACTCTGAAAGTAATTTACTTGAAAGACTTGGACCATCTATCAATTCATTAACAGCTGCAATTACATTATCTTTTTCTGCATTACTTACCCTTCTTGTAACAGGTACATAATACTCTTCACCATTGTTTTCTGCAACGAAGTAAAGTGTTAATGGTCTTGTATTAGTAATATCGACAACTTCAGAGCTATCAAAGTTAATTCCATCAGCTCTACTTAACGTGTCATTGATAGGAGTACCATTCACCGGCATTTCTTCTAGTGTATGACCATTAATACGAAGCTCAACATCTTGAATATTTTCAAATTGGGTTAATGACCAAGTGATTGCTTCAATTATTTTCTTTTCATCTTCTGGCTGATATTCAGTAAATTCCTTTGAAAAATCAGCGATAATTGTAGTTCCATCTAATTTCACATCTACTTCAGTATCTTGAGGAATCACTGCTCTAAAGCCATCTGGTAACATTGATGTTACCGGTCCACCATCTACTAAGTATTCAAGAACCTGTCTAGCCGCACTATTTGTTTGTGGTAGTGAGACTGTCTGTGGAACCACTAAACCATTATGATCGATTAAATAAAGTTCTCTTGAAACGGTTTCTGTTGATTCCTCTTCATTATCTTGAGTTGAAGTACCTTCAGTTTCCTCTGTTTCTGTTTCCATATCTGTCACTTCTGTGTCATCTGTATAAGATACATTTTGTGGTGGATCAATTTCCTCCACTGTTTCTCCTCCACCAAATAAGCCACATCCAGAAAGTAATACTGTCGAAGCAATGACCGTTGCAGCCAATGTAGTTTTTGTTTTAGTGCGCATACATTTTCCCTCCTCAGGTAGTTTGTACTACTATGTATACGAGCTATATTTTTATTTAGACCAGAAAATAATAAAAATATATTTTGTGTAAAACATATGAGGAGCTCTTCCATTAAAAATCTTCTTTGCACAACAAAAGAGGACCCCATATATAGTAAAATCAATATACAAAAAGAGTTTGTATCAATTTAACTACAGGATCCTCATTTATTAAAAAACTGATTATAACTTGACAGACCTAACATTATGAACTGGTTGTTCAAATAGCTTGGAAGCAATTTTTTGGAAAATTTCTTTTTCACCAGTTGTTAAAAATAAATGTTCTCTCTTTCGATATGTTCGGTTTAATAGCCCACTATAAAATAACACTGTACTTACTTCCCTAGCAGTTTCATCTCCCGAACTAATTAATGTGATTTTATTACCCAAGTATTCCTGAATTGTTGAACGGAGTAAAGGATAATGTGTACAACCTAGGATAAGCGTATCAATATCCTTTCCCTTAAAAGGATGGAGAGAGTCTGCTACGATTGAGGCAGCCTTTTCGCCTTCAAATTCACCACTTTCGACTAAAGGAACAAACATCGGACATGCAAGGCTTTCAGCTTCAATTTGATTATTAATCGCTTTTAAGGCGGTTTCATATGCGCCACTTTCAATCGTCCCAACGGTACCGATGACACCAATATGTTTATTTTTCGTAACTTTCAAAGCGGTTCTCGCTCCAGGATACACTACTCCTATTACTGGAATATCTATATTTTGCTGAATTTCTTCCATTACTAAAGCAGTTGCAGTATTGCATGCAATGACAAGCATTTTTATGTCATATGACAATAAATAATTCGTCAATTCCCACGTGAACTGACGAACTTCGTCTTTTGGCCTTGGACCATAGGGACATCTTGCAGTGTCCCCTAAGTATATAATTTCTTCTTTTGGTAGCTGCCTCATGATTTCTTTGGCCACTGTTAAGCCGCCGACACCCGAGTCAATAATTCCTATCGGTTTCAACAAATATCTCCCTCATTCTTCTCTCATTTCTTGATGCAATTTTGCTAAATTTCTTTCAAATACTCGAATCTCGTCATCGGTGAAGTTAACTAGAATCTCATGAAGGTAATTTTGCCGTTTTTTAATTACTTCATCAATTATACGCTCACCTTCAGCCAATAAGTGTATGCGAACGACACGTCGATCATTTGGATCCTTCACTCTTACAACAAGGTGATTTTTCTCCATCCGATCAACTAAATCTGTTGTAGTGCTGCAAGCTAAGAACATTTTATTTGATAATTCCCCAATTGTCATATCACCATCTTCAAACAACCATTGCAACGCAATGAATTGAGGAGGGGTAATTGTGTAGTTACTTAATAGCTCCCGACCTTTTTGTTTTAATATTGCTGAGATATATCGTAACGATTTTTCAATATCTGCTACAACTTGTTGGTCATCATTCAGTACGTTGTTGTTTTGTTGTATAGCCACCCGAGACCACCCCTAGTAGTAATTATTTGAGAGTAACCTAATTTCAAACAACATAGTGATCTAATACCACTAATTGTTTCATCCGATCTTCTTCCTTATATTTTCTATCTTTTTTTGCGAAAATGCAAGTTTTGTGTAATATCCAAATTATTATACTACTACTCTATAAACAAGTAACCGGCTATTCTTATCAGAGATAAGAATAGCCGGTATGACTTACTATAGTTCAAGTTCACCCATTCGAAGGAGCTCTACAACGGCCTGAGAACGCCCCTTGACTCCCAGCTTCTGCATCGCATTCGAGATGTGGTTTCGAACCGTTTTTTCGCTAATGAATAACTCACTTGCGATTTCTTTTGTTGTTTTGTCCTGAACTAATAATTCAAATACTTCTCTCTCTCTCTTTGTTAAAAGTGGCTTTGGTTGAAATTCTTTCTCCTTCAAGTACTGTAACCCTCCTTGCTAAGGTCCGAGCTGAACGTTTGGATGGGTATATATTTAGTCATCATATAGTATGAAAATTAGAGGGTTGACGTGACTCAAAACGTGTCATCTGTTTAGATAATTTTTTTCAGACTTACGAGCCTTGGATAGTAGTCATTTACGCTATTTTTATTAAACCCTCAAATGAATATCACTAAGACCACCCTAGAAGTAGGCTTAATGGAGAAAAAATCTCCAGAAAGTTCCTATTTATAAGACCAATGTTCAGAAGAGCACTTTTTCTAATAGAGTATTCTTTCCCATGATATTTGTGACATTCTTGAGGTACTACATACACATTATTAGAAAAAATGTTAGCAAGTGTTTGTACTTGTCCATGAAAAAACCAGGTACATATATCATGCACCTGGTTAGTAGTTAAATTATTATACTCGGTCACTGCCAAAAAAGTTTCTAAATGACTGAAATGTTGTATCACGGTTTAATGCTGCAATCGATGTTGTTAATGGAATACCTTTTGGACATGATTGAACACAGTTTTGCGAGTTACCGCAATTCGTAAGGCCACCATCACCCATAATTGCTTCCAAACGCTCAGCCTTATTCATTTCACCTGTTGGATGAGCATTAAATAAACGAACTTGTGATAAAGGTGCAGGTCCAATGAAGTCAGATTTACTATTCACATTTGGACATGCCTCTAAACATACACCACATGTCATACATTTTGATAGCTCATAAGCCCATTGACGCTTTCTTTCAGGCATACGAGGACCTGGTCCTAAGTCATACGTACCATCGATTGGGATCCAAGCTTTTACTTTCTTAAGCGAATCAAACATTCTGCTTCTGTCAACCTGTAAATCACGTACAACAGGGAAAGTTTTCATCGGTTGTAGCCTAATCGGTTGCTCTAATTGGTCAATTAAGGCCGTACAAGACTGGCGTGGTTTTCCATTTATAATCATCGAGCAGGCACCACATACTTCCTCTAGACAGTTCATATCCCAAGCAACTGGGGCAACTTGATTACCATTCATATCGACCGGATTTCTTCTGAATTCCATTAGTGCCGAAATTACATTCATATTTGGTCTGTATGGAACCTCAAATCTCATTTCATAAGGCGCAGATTCAGGACTGTCTTGACGAGTAATGATAAATTGGACTGTCTTTTCACTCATTTTACTTTTCCCCCTTCGCCTTTGAGTAATCACGTTTACGTGGTTTAATTAGAGATGTATCAACATCCTCATAATGAAATTCAGGAGCAGTTGTTTCTCCAGTAAATTTAGCCATTGTTGTTTTTAAGAACTCTTCATCATTACGTTCAGGGAAGTCCGGTTTATAATGTGCACCACGACTTTCATTACGGTTATATGCACCAATTGTAATAACACGTGCAAGGTGAAGCATGTTTTTAAGCTGCCTTGTAAATACAGCACCTTGGTTGCTCCATTTTGCAGTATCATTGATATTGATATTATTAAAACGCTCAAGAAGTTCTTGAATTTTGTTATCTGTTTCTTGAAGCTTGTCATTATAGCGAACAACTGTTACGTTGTCAGTCATCCATTCTCCAAGCTCTTTATGAAGTACATATGCATTCTCAGAACCATCTAGTGACATGACTGAATCCCACTTTTCTTGTTCTTCTCGTACAGCTCTTTCAAATACTGACGATGAAACTGCATCAGTTCCTTTTTCCAGTCCATTGATGTATCTTACTGCATTTGGTCCTGCAACCATTCCACCATAGATAGCAGAAAGCAGTGAATTTGCTCCAAGACGGTTTGCACCATGTTGTGAATAATCACATTCTCCCGCAGCAAAAAGACCAGGAATATTTGTCATTTGATCGTAATCTACCCATAGTCCACCCATTGAATAGTGAACAGCTGGGAAGATTTTCATTGGAACTTTGCGTGGATCTTCACCCATGAATTTCTCATAAATTTCAATAATTCCACCAAGCTTAACATCAAGTTCTTTTGGATCTTTATGAGAAAGGTCGAGATAAACCATGTTTTCGCCGTTTACTCCAAGTTTTTGATCTACACAGACATGGAAGATCTCACGTGTTGCAATATCACGAGGCACAAGGTTACCATAAGCAGGATATTTTTCCTCAAGGAAATACCACGGCTTTCCATCTTTATATGTCCAAACACGTCCACCTTCTCCACGAGCAGATTCACTCATTAGACGCAGCTTATCGTCTCCAGGAATAGCTGTTGGATGGATTTGAATAAATTCACCATTTGCATAATAAGCACCTTGCTGAAATACAATCGATGCAGCAGAACCAGTATTAATAACTGAGTTCGTTGACTTTCCAAAAATAATACCAGGTCCACCTGTTGCCATAATTACTGCTTCACCTGGGAATGATTTGATTTCCATCGTTGATAAGTTCTGTGCTTTGATTCCTCGGCACACACCATCATCATCAATAACTGCACCTAAGAATTCCCAGCCCTCAAACTTCGTAACAAGTCCAGCAACCTCATGACGACGTACTTGCTCATCTAACGCATATAGCAACTGTTGACCAGTAGTTGCACCAGCAAATGCAGTACGATGATGCTGAGTTCCACCAAATCTTCTGAAATCTAATAAGCCTTCTGGTGTACGATTAAACATAACACCCATACGGTCAAGTAAATGGATAATTCCAGGTGCAGCTTCACACATTGCTTTTACAGGCGGTTGGTTTGCAAGGAAATCACCGCCATAGACTGTATCATCGAAGTGTTCCCACGGGGAATCACCTTCACCTTTTGTATTAACAGCACCATTAATTCCACCCTGTGCACAAACAGAGTGTGATCTTTTTACAGGTACTAGTGAAAATAGATCAACTTGAACCCCTGCTTCTGCAGCTTTAATCGTTGCCATTAAGCCAGCGAGTCCACCACCGACGACAATAATTCTTCCTTTACTCATTAGTAAGTCACTCCCTATAAAGTGAAACTTTTCATTAAAAACTTCTCGCTTTTTCAATGAATAGTTAGCTAGTATAATTAAAAGATTAAGTGATTAGATGAATGCTAAAATCGCACGGATACCGACAATTGATAATCCCACAAAAATAGCCATTGTAACATAGGTTGAAATTTGTTGTGAGCGAGGCGAAACTGTTAGCCCCCAACTTACTCCAAATGACCACAAACCATTTGCAAAATGGAAGATTGTAGAGATTACACCAATTAAATAGAAGACTAACATGAAGCTTGAGCTTAAAATATCTTGCATCATGTCATAATTTACTGGTGTACCCAACATTGCTGCGATACGGGTCTCCCACACATGCCATGTAATAAAAATGAGTGTGATAATACCAGTAATTCGTTGAAGGAAAAACATCCAGTTACGGACAAAACTGTAATTGCCTACGTTGTTTTTAGCTGTAAAGGCAATATACAATCCATAGATTGCATGAAACAGAATTGGAAGAAAAATAATAAAAATTTCTAGTAAATAACGAAATGGAAGTTTCTCCATAAAATGTGCAGCTTCATTAAATGCCTCAGGCCCCCTGGTTGCAAAGTGGTTGACTACTAAGTGCTGAATGAGGAAGATTCCAACTGGAATTACCCCTAATAAAGAATGAAGTCTGCGATAAAAAAATTCACGATTTCCTGCCATGATTTACCCCCCTTAATAGTAACAAGCACATTCTGTACTGTTTGGTGTGAAAATTCGCTTCCCCTTACTCTTTCCTTATAACTGCTATTCGACTTGAATCAGATGCTATGAAACACTATCAAAGATATTTCGAGCGGTCGTTCAACAAGATTCATAGAAAAAATGTAATATAATATTTCCATAAGTAAGACCCTCTCGTTCGACAAGCACTCTTCTTTTTCAATTTCTTTTAGCAGTATAATGTATCAAGTTCATTTTACTCTCATCAACTAGGAGCGTCAAGAAAACGCGTACACAAATTGTTCATTATATTTAAATTTTTAAAATTTTCTTATCTATAATTAGAAAATTGTTTTTTCGTCAAGGTTAGACAAAACTGTTTTTCAGATTATTCAACCATTAATATGTGCCCACAGGGTCAAGCCAAAAATTTTTTAATATTACGCACGTCTTTATGTAGAAATTGAAAAATTACATGTGTTACCACAGGCACGTTGATATATAATAAAAACAGAAAGAGGGGAATGGCATGAAAAATGTTTTACTTGAGCGCGAATTTCCAAGTGACTTAACTGTGCCTGCATTTGGTTATGAGCTAATTCGTGAAGAGCTTCTACAAGATCTATTAGGCAAAAATACCTCACAGCTGTTATATTGGGCAGGAAAAAATTTAGCTAGAAAATACCCATTAGAAACCACAGAAGAAATTACTTCATTCTTTACCCAAGCAGGTTGGGGTGAACTCCACTTAGTATCAAGCAAAAAAGCCGAAATGGAATGGCATTTAACCGGAGAACTTATATCCAGACGCTTTGTACACAAAGACGAACCATCCTTTCAGCTAGAAGCTGGATTTCTTGCTCAGCAAATTGAACAACAGCAAAATAAGGTTACAGAGACATATGAACAACAGAAAAAAAGAGCACAAACTGTTATATTTACTGTTAAGTGGGATAAATAAGATTGTTATGATAAAAGTGTCAGAACCTTTAGGGTGTCTGACACTTTTATTAAATATAGTGATATTTATTCTCAATCAAAAGCTGCTACTTGTATTTTATTTAGTCGTTACTTCAACTTGCTCCTCTAAAGAAAGTTCAAATGCATCATGCAAAACTTCTACGGCTTTGACCATATTTTTTTGCTCAACAACTGTTGATACTTTGATTTCAGATGTACTTACCATTTTCACTTGAATACCGTTATTCGCAAGTACTTGGAACATTTCTGCTGCTACACCTGGGTTTGAAATCATACCGGAACCAACAATGGAAACCTTCGCTAGACCATCTTCATGCTCAATTCTTTCAAATTGAAGTTGATTTCGATTACCTTCTAACACAGAAATCGTATCTTTTAGATCTGCTGTTTTTACTGAAAATGAGATATTAGTCGTATCTTGGTCTGTGGTGCTTTGAATAATGATATCAACGTTTATACCATTTGATGCTAATGTTGTAAAAATTGTGGAAAGGGTATGAAGTCCGTTCGTTAGGCCACAAACTGTTACTCTCGTTACTTGATCCTCAAATGCAATTCCACGTACAATTAGATTTTTTTCCATTGAAACTTCCTCCTCAATAATCGTTCCATGTTCTAACTCCATACTTGAACGTACTTCAAGTGGCATTTGGTAATTCTTAGCAAATTCAACTGCACGAGGGTGGAGTACACCTGCCCCTAAATTCGCTAGTTCTAACATTTCATCATAAGATACAGAATGTAATTTACGTGCTGATTTCAAATAACGAGGATCAGTCGTAAAAACACCCGTTACATCCGTATAGATATCACATTTATCTGCATTTAGTGCTGCTGCAAGGGCAACAGCTGTTGTATCAGAACCACCACGCCCCAACGTAGTAATTGAGCCATCTTCAGCCGCTCCTTGGAAACCAGCAACTACCACGATTTTATCTTCATTAAGGCTCTGCTCAACTCTTTTTGTGTCAATTCCAACAATTCGTGCATTGCTATGTACAGGTTCTGTTTGTATACCTGCTTGCCAACCCGTAAATGATATGCTTTCAAATCCTTTTTCCTGGAGAGCCATCGTTAAGAGCGAAATTGTCACTTGTTCTCCAGTAGTTAACAGCATATCCATTTCTCTTTTGCTTGGATTCTCACTAATTTGACTAGCGAGACTCACTAGTTCATCAGTAGTCTTTCCCATTGCAGATACAACGACTACAACCTTGTTTCCATTATTTACTTCATCGATCACTCTAGTCGCAACATTTTTAATCCGGTCTACAGTGCCAACCGAAGTTCCTCCGAATTTTTGAACAATAATCCCCACGAATATCCATCCTTTTCTTTTTCATAGTAGGTGTTACCAAACTAGATTTGGCGAAACTATTCACTAATGTAGATTCTTTTAATCACAAAAAACAGCAATGAGAGAATCTCATTGCTGTGGTAGACGATATAATATATCGAAACACATCGTGAGATAGCTCTCCAAGATTAAATAATCTTGACAATTCTACATTTCTTAAATGCAGAACCAGCAAAGAAAGTGATGAGCCTTTCTTCACTTCGGCAATCTTCCCTTTCAGCAATCATCATAAGAGCTCATTCTCCTCCTATTGCTTACTATTGAAGCTTGCACCTCTATCTTCACTTCAACGTTATGTGAAGTGTCATTTATTCAATTAGTTCACATTATAACAATCATAACAAAAAAGTGCAATAATTAATTTTGTAACTTTTGATAAATTAATTTAGCCGTTTGTCTTGGAATTTTGGCGGCTTGTATTTCCTCAATCGTTGCTTCGCGCATCTTTTTAATCGAACCAAAGTGCTTAAGCAAGGCTTTTTTTCTTTTCTCACCAACCCCTGGGATATCGTCAAGAACTGATTGAAAGACTGATTTCCCACGAACCTGGCGATGGAAAGATATCGCAAATCGGTGGACCTCGTCCTGAATTCGTTGTAATAGGTAAAATTCCTGACTATTTCTTGGTAATTGAACCACAGCAGGGGGATCACCAATTAGTAACTCTGATGTTCGATGTTTTTCATCCTTCGCTAATCCCGCCAGTGGAAGATCTAACCCTAATTCATTTTCTAAAACATCACGAACTGCTGCTAGGTGGCCTTTTCCACCATCTATAATAATTAAATCGGGAAGTGGCAAATTATCTTTTAACACTCGACTATATCTACGTCTCACAACTTCACGCATGGATTCATAATCATCAGGACCCTTTACAGTCTTAATTTTATATTTCCGATATTCGTTTTTATGGGGTTTCCCATCTGTAAAAACAATCATTGCCGAAACTGGATCAGCACCTTGGATATTAGAGTTATCAAATGCTTCAATTCGATGTGGTGTTGGAATTCCTAATTGTTCTCCTAAGTTTTCAGTTGCCTTGATTGTTCTCTCCTCATCACGTTCAATTAACGAGAATTTTTCTTTAAGAGCAATTTTTGCATTGTTTGTTGCCAAATTAACTAGCTCTTTCTTCTTACCTTTACTTGGTTTGAATACCGAAACTTCAAGGAGCTGTTCTGCTAATTCCTTATCAATGAATTCTGGCAACAATACTTCTTTAGGTTTTATATGATTATTTTTTGTATAGAATTGACCGAGAAACGTTAAAAATTCCTCTTCTGGCTCATGATATACAGGGAAGAGTGACACATCGCGTTCAATTAATTTACCTTGTCTAATAAAGAAAACTTGTACGCACATCCAACCTTTATCCACACTGTATCCAAATACATCACGGTCCACAAAGTCGTTCATGGTCATTTTTTGTTTTTCCATTGTCGTTTCAATATGTGCAATTTGATCACGATATTCTTTCGCACGTTCAAAATCCAATTCTTCTGCTGCTTTGTGCATTTTCTCAGTAAGTTCCTTTTTTATTTCTTTATATCCACCGTTTAAAAAACGAATAATGTCATCAACAATCGACTTATTTGTTTCCTCAGTCACCGTATTAATACACGGTGCTAGACACTGGCCAATGTGATAATAAAGACAAACTTTATCAGGTAGAGTGGAGCATTTACGCAATGGATAGATCCGATCAAGTAACTTTTTCGTTTCGTTTGCAGCTTGAACATTTGGGTACGGTCCAAAGTACTTTCCTTTGTCCTTTTTAACATTACGAGTAATGATCAGTCTTGGTTGCTTTTCTGCTGTTAGTTTGATAAAAGGATAACTTTTATCATCCTTAAGCATAACGTTGTACTTAGGGTCATGTTTTTTTATTAAATTCATTTCGAGGATTAGCGCCTCGATATTTGATGATGTAACAATATATTCAAAATCGGTTATTTCATTAACCAATCTAAGAGTCTTTCCATCATGTGTGCCGGTAAAATACGAACGTACACGGTTTTTTAAAATATTCGCTTTACCCACATAAATAATCGTACCATGGCGGTCTTTCATTAAATAACAGCCAGGCTGATCGGGTAATATTGCTAATTTTTCTTTGAGGTGATCATGCATGGCAACTACTCCTATCGCAGTTTATCAGCTTTACTATATTGTTTATTGTATCATGATTTTGTTTAATTGTTCTCTGTTAAAAACATGTAAAATTCACAGATCGGGTTATAGCTAACTATATAGCACTTTGGCTTACCTTTTCTGAAATACAGGGGATTTAACTTAAATGGATTCCTTCTCTCCCCTTTTTCACGATCAATGGGATTCATTCCGTCTCTATGAATCCCTTCGCTCCCCTTTTTCACGACCAAAGGGATTCATTCCTCTCCTTTGAATCCCTTCGCTCTCCTTTTTCACGGCCAAAGGGACTCATTCCTCTCCTTTGAATCCCTTCGCTCTCCTTTTTCACTGCCAAAGGGATTCATTCCTCTCCTATGAATCCCTTCACTCTCCTTTTTCACAATCAAAGGGATTCATTCCTCTCCTATGAATCCCTTCACTCTCTTTTTTCACAATCAAAGGGATTCATTCCTCTCCTATGAATCCCTTCACTCCTCTTTTTCACGATCCAAGGGATTCATTCCTCTCCTTTGAATCCCTTCACTCCTCTTTTCACGATCCAAGGGATTCATTCCTCTCCTTTGAATCCCTTCACTCCTCTTTTTCACGATCCAAGGGATTCATTCCTCTCCTTTGAATCCCTTCACTCCTCTTTTCACGATCCAAGGGATCCATTCCTCTCCTTTGAATCCCTTCACTCTCTTTTTTCATGACCAAAGGGATTCATTCCTCTCCTATGAATCCCTTCACTCGCCAATTCCACGATCCAAGGGATTCATTCCTCTCCTATAAATCCCTTGAAGCCTCATTTGGGGATTCATTCTCCTACAAAGAATCCCTTGCTCCCTTTTAATAAGACAAATAAAAACAGCCTAGCCACCGCTAGACTGTCAACTATTCCTTATGCATGCTTTGTTAATACTTCAGCAAGAGCTTCTTTTGGTCGGAATCCTACAACCTTGTCAACTACTTCGCCATTTTTCATTACAAGCAATGTAGGGATACTCATAACACCAAATTTACCAGCTGTTTCTGGATTTTCGTCAACATCAAGTTTGACGATTTTAACCTTGTCACCCATTTCAGAATCTAGCTCTTCTAAAACTGGTGCAATCATCTTACATGGTCCACACCATGGTGCCCAGAAATCTGCTAAAACTAGACCTTCGCTAGTTTCTGTATCAAAGTTTGTGTCTGTTACATTTGTAATAGCCATTTTAATTCCTCCTAAATAACAACTTTTAACTATAAAAAAAGTATATCATCAAAAAAATCCATATGCTATTTATTTGCCTCAATGTAAGGTTTCCCTTTTGATTACCGTTGTATGTATTAGTATATAATACCTTTAAATTAAAAGTAAAAAGATGCCAGATAGATATCTGACACCTCAAAAACATGACACAGTACTACGTACGTATCTTCAGCTTTTTACATTCTTCCGTTAATAATGGGACAACCTCAAATAAATCACCCACTATTCCATAATCAGCTACTTTAAATATGTTTGCCTCTGGGTCTTTATTAATCGCAACAATAAATTTGGAATTTGACATACCTGCTAAATGCTGAATTGCTCCTGAAATACCACAAGCAATATACAAATCAGGTGTTACCACTTTTCCCGTTTGACCAATTTGAAGAGAATAGTCACAATATCCAGCATCACAGGCACCACGGGATGCGCCTACAGCACCGCCTAACACATCTGCTAGCTGCTTGAGGGGTTCAAAACCTTCCGCACTTTTAACTCCACGACCTCCGGCAACAATCACTTTTGCCTCAGAAAGATCGACACCCTCTGCTGCTTTCCTAACAACTTCTTTTACAATCGCTCGTAAATCTTTAATCTCGGCGGTAATCGAGCTAACATCGCCACTTCTGCTTTCATCCTTTTCAAGTATTGAGATATTGTTTGGTCGGACAGTTGCAAAAACCAATCCATCCGTGATAATTTTTTTCTCAAATGCTTTTCCCGAATAAATTGGACGTGTAAAGACAATATTTCCACCAGCACATTCAATATCTGTTACGTCAGATATTAAACCAGACTGCAATCTGCTTGCGATTTTTGGTGACAAGTCCTTTCCTAATGCGGTATGACCCATTACAATTCCTTCTGGTTTTTCCTCGTCAATTACCGCCAATAATGCTTGAGAAAAGCCATCAGACGTATACTGCTTTAAACGTTCATTATCAACGACTATTACGCGGTCTGCACCATGGTGGATCATGTCGTTTGCTAATCCTACTATATTTGCTCCAAGGATTACACCGACTACTTCCCCACCTTCAGCCATCGTTTTTGCTGCTGCCACCGCCTCAAATGAAACATTTCGTAAAGATGTTTCTCGCACCTCAGCAACTGCTAACACTTTTCTAGACATTTCTTTCCCCCCTATGTGTGTACTTGACTCGAAAACCTTGAAAACGTGCTTATAAAAACTTCGCTTCTGTATGCAACAAAGAAACTAGTTCCTTCACTTGGTCGGCTAATTCTCCTTCTAACACAACACCAGCTTCTTTTTTAGGCGGCAGGAAGATTTCAATTGTCTTTGTTTTTGCCTTCACATCATCTATTTCAAGGTCTAAATCATCAAGTAGAATTTCATCGAGAGGTTTTCGTTTTGCCTTCATAATTCCTGGCAATGACGGATAGCGTGGTTCGTTTAGTCCCTGTTGACACGTAACAAGCAGTGGTAAAGTTGTTTCAATTACTTCTGAATCACCCTCCACATCCCGAACCACGGTTACCTTTTGTCCGTTAATATCTAGTTTTGTTATTGTTGAGACAAAGGGTATACCTAAAAGGTCGGCCACTCTTGGTCCAACTTGACCGCTTCCTCCATCAATTGCAACATTACCGGAAAATAGTAAATCAGGATTTTTATCCTGTAAGAATTCTGCAAGGAGCCTTGCAGTTGTAAATTGATCTCCATCACTAACTTCTTCTTCGATATTGATTAACACAGCCTTGTCTGCTCCCATTGCCAATGCTGTACGCAACTCTTTCTCAGACTCCTCCGAACCGACAGTAACAACCGTTACTTCTCCACCAACCTTGTCTCGAATTTGAATTGCCTCTTCAATACCGTATTCATCATAAGGGTTAATTATAAATTCTGCACCATCTTCGTTGATTTGACCGTTTGAAAGTGTTATTTTTTCTTCGGTATCAAATGTTCTTTTTAAAATAACAATGATGTTCATTCATACCCCTCCTAGAATTATAACTAGAGATACTTACCTATTTTCCTTTAAAATGTGGTTGTCGCTTTTCTATAAAAGCCTGAATACCCTCTTTCCCATCTTCTGTACTAAATACTTTTCCAAATAACTCAGCTTCTCGTGAAACAGTTTTTGAGTATTCCTCTGTCTTTGCAAGGTTTAATAGTTCAATCGTCGCCTTTAATGAAACGGGGCTTTTGAGTGCAATTTTCTTGGCCAGCTTTACTGTTTCATCTACTAATTGCGAAACAGGGTATGCATGGTTCGCCAATCCAAGCTTTACAGCCTCTAACCCTGATATAGGTTCACTCGTCCACAACATCTCAGCTGCTTTTGCAACACCTACATATCTAGGTAGTCTCGCTGTTCCTGCAAATCCAGGGATTAGGCCAAGTGTAAGCTCTGGCAAACCTAGTTTTGCATCTTCACTTACCATTCTGATATGGCACGCCATCGCTAATTCTAAGCCACCACCTAGGGCAGCACCGTGGACACTTGCGATAACTGGTTTAGGAAAGTTCTCAATTCTTTCAAAAAGCCTTTGAGTATATTTCCCATGCTGTGAAAATTCCTTTTCTGAATCTATTGTTGTAAACTCCTTAATGTCTGCTCCAGCCGAGAAGAAGCGGCCTTCACCCTGCAGAATTAACACTCTTACTTCTTCATTTGTTTCCAATTGATCTAACACCACTCCAAGTTCATTAATCACGCCTTGGGATAAGGCGTTAGCTGGTGGACGATTCAGTGTAATCGTTGCGATTTTATCCGTGATAGTAGTAGAGAAATATTGCATCTAAGACTCCTCCTTTTTTCCACATCCACTAATAAGTAACTCATGAACATTACTAGCTAAGGGAACCAATTCATATTTCTGATCATTCATCACCCAAGTTGTTACAGTCTCATCGATTGTTCCAAATATCATTTGTCTCGCAAGCCTTACATCTAAATCAGCTCGAAATTCTCCTGACTCTTTACCTGTTTGAATGATATCGTCAACCAATTGAAGGTAACTCTTAAGTACTTCATTAATTCGTAATCGTAACTCTTTATTCGATTGCCTCAGTTCGAGCTGAGTTACAAGTGCCAAATGATGATTTGCAGCTAATTGCGAGAAGTGATTTTCTATTAACGTAAAAAGCTTTTCAGCTGCACTTGAAACCCCTGTAAGCTTAGTCTCAATCGTTTCAACGAATAAGCCCATCTTTTCTTCAAATAAAGAAACAAGAATATCTTCTTTATTATTAAAGTAAAGATAGATTGTTCCATCTGCTACTCCAGCCTGCTTCGCTATTTTTGAAACCTGTGCTTGATGATAACCATTTTCCGCAATTACAATTACTGCTGCATCAATTATTTGTTTGAACTTTGGTTTTGTACGCTTCAACAGACTACTTCCTTTCGTGAAAATGAATGAATCATCATTCATAAGTCAATCTTACGGCAAAAATATTTTCATTGTCAAGGAGCCCGGAATGGCTAAACTAGATGAGTTATGACAATTTTATGACTCATCTAGTATCCATGTGATTTGTTATGCATTCTTCTGCTTTTCTTCATCAATTAATGCCCTTCTCAGGATTTTCCCAACAGCTGTTTTTGGTAGTTCCTTTCTGAACTCATATATTCGTGGAACCTTGTAGGCTGCAAGGTATTTTCTAGCAAATTCATCTAATTCCTCTTCCGTACATTCCACGCCTTGTTTTAGAACTACATATGCTTTCACTGTTTCACCACGATAGGGGTCAGGTATTCCTGCAACAACAACTTCTTGGACCTTTTCATTTTCATATAGCACTTCCTCAATCTCCCGAGGATAAATATTATACCCACCTGCAATAATCATATCTTTCTTACGATCCACAATATAAAAATAACCATCTTCATCCATGTATCCAAGATCCCCTGTTAATAGCCAACCGTCTTTAAAAGTGGCTTCCGTTTCTTCAGGTTTATTCCAATATCCCTTCATTATTTGCGGCCCTTTTATCATTAACTCCCCAATCTCTAAAGGAGCAGCTGTCTCGCCACTTTCAAATGAAACGATCATTGCATCAGTATCTGGCCATGGTATTCCAATACTTCCATTCTTCCTTTTTTCCCAAAGTTCATTCGCATGTGATACGGGAGATGCCTCTGATAGTCCATAGCCTTCAACTAAGCGACCGCCTGTTTCCCTTTCGAATTGCTCTTGTACCTCGAGTGGAAGTGGTGCTGAGCCACTAATGCAGCATTCAATTGAAGATAAATCATACTTTTTAAGGTCAGGATGATTTAGTAGAGCTATATAGATAGTGGGTGCACCAGGAAAAAGCGTTGGCTTTTGTTTGGAAATCGACTTTAATGTATCTCCTGCATCAAACTTAGGAAGTAAGATCATTTTAAAGCCCTGCATAACTGAAAGGTTCATAACCGTTGTCATACCATATACGTGAAAAAATGGAAGAATTCCCAGTACTGCTTCCTCTCCTCGCCTGCATCGATACATCCATTTTGCACACATGGTTGTATTGGAAACAAGGTTATAGTGTGTAAGCATGACTCCTTTAGGTAATCCTGTCGTTCCACCCGTATATTGGAGCAGTGCAATATCTTCAAGAGGATCACAATCGATTTCGATTTCATCTGCATTGCTATTTTGAATGGCTTTTGTAAATAAGTGATTGGTTCCTGCGTGTTCTACTTTCACCACGATACCATTTTGTTTTTTCTGGATAAATGGATAAATCATATTCTTTGGAAATGGCAAGTAATCTTTAATACTAGTAATGATTACATCGGAAAGGCTTGTTAACGCTTTCACCTTTGATACTCTTGGGTACAGTAAATCTAACGTAACAATAACCTTTGCACCACAATCATTTAGCTGATATTCAAGTTCTCTTTCTGTATACAATGGGTTTGTCATAACAACAACTCCACCAGCCATTAAAACACCATAGTAACTAATAACAGCTTGTGGACAGTTTGGCAGCATTATGGCAACACGTTCATCCTTGTTGACACCTAGTTGACGCAGATAGTTAGCCATTTTACTAGCCTGAATAAACACTTCATGAAACGTTAATTCTTTACCGAGAAAATGGATTGCTTTTTTAGTTGGGAATTCCATTGCGGCTTTTTTTAGATATGATTGGAGAGGTATTTTATCATAGACAATTGTATGAGGGATTTCTTTAGGGTAATGATTTAACCACGGCTTAGATACTTCCATTTTATTTCCCTCCCTTAAAGCTCCTATATATAAACCACTTGCCTTTATTATAGTATATTCGCAATTTTTCGTACAATTAATTAAATTTTGTTTATCCTTCTTTTTTTACAAAAAAAGTGTCAGTTTCTACAAAAAAAGTAGTTACTGACACTAACGTAGTTTATGAAAAAAAGAATAGATATACAATTCCCGCTACAATGAATAAACCACAAACACCAATTAATATTTTCGCTAACTTTTCCATATATAATCACCTTATCATATTCCGGCTCCGATCACATATGACAAACCAACGGAGAGTACCATTGAGATAAAACCGACTGCACGATTATCTTTTTCAATTTCTTCATCAATCTTAAATTTAGGTGTTAAAAATTCAAAAATAAAATAACCAATAACAAGTAAAAGAAAGCCAAAGAACCCCCAACCAACCATAATCAACAATGAATCATGATCACTTATTGAAAAACGAAAGATATTGGCGATCCCAAAAATTTTCCCACCTGTCGCCATTGCTACCGAAAGATTTCCATTTTGGATTTGTTCCCAATTACGGTATTTGGTTACAAGTTCAAACAAGGATAGAAATAAAATCATGCATAAAATTACTACACTGTAATATGCTGCAGTCTGAATATAATCATTCTCCCAAAAATCAGTCATCGTATCGACCCCTATTATTTCAGTTCTACTACTGTAACACCTGTTCCACCTTCACCAGCCTCACCAAAGCGAGAGGATTTAACAGAACGATGTTTTTTTAGTAGCTCTTGTACCCCTTGTCTAAGGGCTCCTGTCCCTTTACCATGTATAATTGACACACGTGGATATCCAGCAAGAAGTGCATCATCAATATATTTTTCTACTCGGGCAATTGCATCTTCAAATCTTTCACCACGGAGGTCTAGTTCTAAACCTACATGATAATCCCTACCCTTTACTGTCGCAAGTGGCTTCGTCTCAACAGGTTTTGGTGAACTAATGAATTCTAGGTCAGTTTCTTTTACCTTCATTTTCATAATTCCCATTTGAACCTGCCATTCTTTGCTGCCAACCTTCTCAACTAAGTGTCCCTTTTGGTTAAAGGAAATAACCTTTACTTCATCACCTGGTCTGTAGGTATGTTTTGTCGACTTTGTCTGAGCAGATTTCTTGCTTGTTCCAAGCGATGGCAGAGCACCTTCAAGACGTTTCTTTGCATCAATTAATTCGTGCTCTTTTATTTGAGCATGCTGATTAGTTCTCATTTTGCGGAGTTCACGAATAATCTCCTCTGCCTCGCTAGTAGCCTTTTCAATTGTATCTCGCGCCTTTATCTCGGCTTTCTCAAAGAGTTTGTCTCGTCTTTCGTTGAATTCAATGATTTGTTGCTGTAGTTCTTTATGGAGGTTTTCAGCATCCCTTCGAATCACATCCGCTTCAGTTAGTTCTTCCTCTGCCTGTTTCCTAGACTGTTCTAATGATGCAATCATGTTTTCTACTGTATTGCTCTCAGCGCTCACATGATTTCTAGCGCTAAGGATAACTTCTTCTTTTAAACCTAGGCGCTTTGAAATCTCAAATGCATTACTACGCCCTGGCACACCTATTAATAGCTTATAAGTAGGACTTAATGTCTCAATATCAAATTCTACACTCGCATTGATAACACCTTCACGATTATAACCATATGCTTTAAGTTCTGGATAGTGAGTGGTTGCAATCACTGTTGCACCTTGCTTATACACCTCATCTAGTATCGAAATCGCCAATGCTGCACCCTCTTGCGGATCAGTCCCTGCCCCTAATTCATCAAATAAGACCAAGCTATTTGCATCCACAGAATTAATTATTTCGACTATATTAACCATATGCGATGAAAATGTACTCAAGCTTTGTTCAATTGATTGTTCATCACCAATATCAGCAAATACATTTTCAAACACAGCCATTTCAGAACCATCTAATGCAGGAATTTGTAAACCAGATTGAGCCATTAATGTAAATAATCCAATTGTTTTTAGTGTTACTGTTTTTCCGCCTGTATTTGGTCCAGTTATAACAATGGAACGGTAGTCTTTTCCAAGCTCAATATCATTTGGGACAACCTCTTTTGGGTCAATTAATGGATGACGTGCTTTATACACTTTAATAAACCCGTGATTATTCATCGCTGGTTTTGAAGCCTTTATTTTTTGACTATAACTTGCCTTTGTAAACATGAAGTCTATCTCAGCTAAGATGGTTACATTTTCTGAAAGCTCATGCCCAAATTCTGCCACAACCGCAGTTAGTTCTAGTAAGATCCGCTCAATTTCTTGCTTTTCCCTTACCTTGGCTTCGGAAAGCTGATTATTAAGGTCAACAACTGCTTGTGGCTCCATAAATAATGTCGCTCCAGACGATGACTGGTCATGAACAATTCCGCCGTATGTGCCACGATATTCTTGTTTAACAGGGATAACATAGCGGTCATTACGGATCGTAATAATGGCATCCGATAAGGTCTTTTGTGCTGATGAAGACCGAATAATATTTTCTAACTTTTCACGTATCCTTGCTTCACTAGTTCGAAGTTGATGACGAATCGAACGTAGCTTTTCACTTGCTCCATCCAATATTTCACCATTATCATCAATACATATTTTAATTCGTTGTTCCAAATCTGTTAATGGCGTAATTTGTTGAACCAGTGAATCCAAGATAGGGAGCTCAATATCTTCTTCAACCATGGTCTCTACAAATTTCTTCATTTGTCTTCCTGCGTATATCGTTGAAGCAATATCGATGAGCTCTTTCGCACTTAGACTCGCACCAATCATCGACCGTTTAATTGCTCCCCTAACGTCAGTTAATCCACCTAGAGGAACACTTCCTTTTAGGCGTAATACTTTTGCTGCTTCATCTGTTTGTTCTTGCAAATAGACGACTTCCTCATAATCTGTTGAAGGTGTTAATTTTTCAACCCTTTCTCTGCCTAAGGAAGAAGCAACATGCTTAATTAACTGTTCTTTTACTTTATTAAATTCTAATACCTTTAACACTCTTGGCTGCATGAATAGATAACCCCTTTCTATAACCATCTAAAGAGAGGGTTTAGTAACTAATTAATTGTTTCTCTTTAAGTATGCTGTTAATTTCTCTAAGTCCCATGTATTCATTACATTTTCTTTTAAAATCCAACCTTTTTTCGCAGTAGAAATACCATATGGCATATGTTCTAGCATTTCAAGATTATGTGCGTCCGTATTGATGACAATCTTCACCCCAGCTGCTTGCGCTCTTGAAATATATTCTGCTGATAAATCTAATCGATTCGGATTTGCATTTAATTCTAAGGCGGTATCTGTTTCCTTTGCCAGTTGAATTAACATGTCAATATCAACGTCGTACCCGCTTCGTTTTCCGAGTAAACGACCTGTCGGATGTGCAATGATATCAACATGAAGATTTTCTAACGCGTTTTTTAAACGTGACATGATTTTTTCCCTTGGCTGAGAAAAGCTTGAATGAATAGATGCAATGACTACATCTGTTTGACTAATGATCTCATCATCATAATCAAGGCTTCCATCTGGAAGGATATCCATCTCTACACCAGAAAAAATGGTGATGTCATCATATTTTTCATTTAAACGAGCAATTTCCTCCCGTTGCATAAGAAGACGTTCTGGCGTTAATCCATTTGCTACTTTTAAGTATTGGGAGTGGTCAGTAATAGCCATAAAGCTATAACCCTTTTGTCTACAAGCTTCCACCATTTCCTCAATGGAAAAAGCACCATCACTCCAGGTCGTATGCATATGGAGGTCACCTTTCATATCGTCAACTTCTACAAGTTCAAGCTGCTTATTTGAAAGGAAAAAATCTACTTCTCCACCATCTTCGCGGATTTCAGGAGGAATGAAAGGTAAACCGAAGTGCTCAAAAAATTCCTCTTCCGTCTCAAATGTTAGTATCTCTCCAGTTTCTATCTTTTCGACACCATACTCATTTATTTTTTCACCACGTTCTTTTGCTAACTGCCGCATCCTTACATTATGGTCTTTGCTACCTGTAAAATGATGCAATGTGGTGACAAATTCATGAGGGAGGACAAGACGGAAGTCAACCGAAATGTCATAATGATAGCTTAATTGAACAGAAACTTTCGTATCACCAGCAGCAATGACCTCGTTCACACGGTCTAGGTTAAGCAGCTGTTCTTTAACAAGATTTGGCTCTGTTGTGGCAATTATATAATCCAGGTCTTTGATTGTTTCCCTCATTCTTCTTAAACTACCTGCTCTTGAAAATGTTTTTATTCCTTTCATGTTACTAAGCGCGTCTTCTATTTCTTCAGCTAATCCTAGCATTAGGGGAACAGGTAACCGATCTGGACGTTTTCCATGCTCTTCAATTGCTGCTAAAATTTTTTCTTCTGATTTTTTTCCAAAGCCTGCAAGGACCTGTACCTTTTCTTCAAGACAAGCACTCTTTAACGAATCAATATCTTCGATCCCCAACTCTTTATATAATTTTGCAATCTTTTTCCCGCCTAGACCTGGCAGCTTTAATAATGGAATTAACCCTTCTGGTACTTCCAATTTTAATTGCTCCAAAAGTGGGGAGCTTCCGGTTTTAATAAACTCATCGATAACGGTTGCCGTCCCTTTACCGATTCCAGCCATTTTCGTAAAATCATCAATTGCTGCTAAACTCCGGTCATCGTTTTCAAGTGACAATGCGGCTTTACGAAATGCAGATATTTTAAACGGATTATCTCCTTTTAACTCCATATATGTAGCGATTGTTTCTAACAGCTTAATTACAGTTTTTTTATTTACTGCCATTCGTTAAACACCCTTCCTGCGAACCTTAGTAAAAATGATACAGATTTTTTTTGAAAAAGAAAAGCAATGCGAAAAAAGGGGCTGACCCATAGAAGTGACCTGACCCCTGGTACGTATCCCATGTGATGTCAGGCACTTTAGGCCAGCCGTTACATTGCCATATGTGTAAACCATAAGTCTTTGATTTTCCCTGAGAATAATGGTGTATTTTCAACAATGAACTTCGCCAAAGAGGATTCGTTTAAAGAAGCTTGTACAGTTTCAACTGGTACGAGTGCACCAATATACAGTAAGATAAAGACAACTAGATATACTTCTACAAATCCTAACACACCACCTGCCCAACCATTGATTTGTTTCAATATAGGCAGATGCGCAACAAAATCTAACATTGAACCTATGATCTGCATCACAATTTTTGTACCGAAAAATAGCATTGCAAATGCAATTGCTCGGTAATATGCTCCCTCTAGATCTGTATTTTCAGAAAGGATTGCCATTGTTGAGCCTTCTCCAAAAGAAGGATATGGAATCCAAAGAGTTAATTTAGGTGCTAACTCACCAACATATTTATAAGCTACGATAAATGCAACCACAAAACCTACCAAATGGATAATTTGTAAGATAAATCCTCGCTTTAGTCCAATTACAAATCCCATTAAAAGTATAATAAACAAGATAAGGTTAAGCATGTTTCGTTCAATCCTTTGCGTTTTTTTCGTGTTGACTAAGTAATCGTTCTAGTTTTTCATGTTCGTCTTTTAATTTAAGATAATCGTGTACAACATTAACAGCCGTGAGCACTGCTAATTTATTTATATCTAAGGACGGATTTTTCGAGCTTATATCTCTCATTTTATCATCAACCATTGACGCTACAAGGCGAATGTGACTTGTACTTTCACTACCAACGATTGAATATTGCTGTCCATAGATATCAACAGTTGTTCTTGTTTTTGGGGATTGTTGTGACAACGTATATGCCTCCATTCGTCCTTACTAAGCCTATTTTATATTATTAGTTATTTATATATGTTATTAATGACTATAATTAACCTAAGCATAATGATACCATGAACTATTGCATTATGGAAAGAAATCTCAACATTCGTTATGATAGAAAGTAGGTATTTTTTTGGTAATTAAGGAAAATCTCGTTCAAATTATCTAAAAAACTTGAAATTTTGATTTTAGGAGTGAATTGCTTGTCAAATTCAGTTATTAAAGTGACCACAGGCATCATTGAAAAAATGAAACAACATTATGCCAGAAGTCTTATTGAAAAAATTCCACAAGGAGGGGTATTTGTCGCGAAATTGCCTTCTTGTACTATTACTGCCTATAAATCAGGGAAAGTACTTTTTCAAGGCAGTTCGGCTACGCAGGAATCAGAGAAATGGAATAATTCATCACAACCAAATGACCAAATCACTAGAACGAGTAAAAAGGTACAGCATAACTATGCACCTCCTAGCAATATTGCCAGCTTGTCAATTATTGGATCTGATGAGGTTGGTACAGGGGATTACTTTGGGCCAATGACCGTTGTTGCGGCTTACGTTCATAAAGATAGAATTCCGCTTCTAAAAGAACTTGGTGTGAAGGACTCGAAAAACTTAAATGATGAACAAATCTGCTCAATTGCTAAGGATATTATCGAAGTTATTCCATATAGCTTATTAATTTTGCATAACCCTAAATATAATGAGCTACAAAAAAGTGGGATGACCCAAGGGAAAATAAAAACATTATTACACAACCAAGCAATTGTCCATTTGCAGAAAAAAATTGCCCCCGAAAAACCGAATGGAATCTTAGTAGACCAATTTGCTGAGCCGAATGTATATTTCAAACACCTTAGTGGGCAGAAACAAATTGCTCGTGATAATATTTTCTTCAGTACAAAGGCCGAGGGTGTACATATGGCGGTTGCAGCTGCTTCAATCATAGCACGATATTCATTTGTTAAGGAATTTGAAAAATTGAGCAAAAAAGCTAATATGGAGCTTCCAAAAGGTGCTGGTGCTAAAGTGGATATTGCTGCTGCAAAGCTAATCAATAAATTAGGTACATCCGCTTTAAATGATTTTACTAAACTGCACTTTGCAAATACACAAAAAGCAATGAAAATCGCAAAAAAGTAAGAAATGGTTAATTTTTATACGTAGAAAACATGAGAGCTTGGAATACTCCAAGCTCTCACTCTATATACTCTATACCGTCTTTATTTACGAAGACTCGCATTAAATTTCTCTTCTACAGCCTGTAACACTTTTCCGTGAGCTTTTGTTACTTCATCATCAGTTAAGGTACGTTCAGGGTCAAAGTAGCGAAGCGAATAGGCAACTGATTTCTTACCTGCTTCCATATGTTCTCCTTCATACAGGTCAAAGATTGAAACTTCTCTAAGTAGTTTTCCACCTGCTTCCTGAATAACCTCCTTAATATCACCAGCCGCAACGGCTTGATCAATAACTAGAGCGATATCACGGGTCATGGAAGGATAACGTGGAATTGGCGTATACGTAATTTCTTCAACCTGAGCATCTAGAATAGCTTCTAATGATAATTCATACACATATGTCTCACCTAAGTCCAGTTGTTTCTCAACGTCTGGATGAACTTGACCAACAAATCCAATTACGTTGTTATCTAAACGAATGGTTGCTGTACGACCGGGATGTAAGCCGTCAAGATTTGCCCCCTTATATGAAACTCTATCTTCAATTCCAAGGAGATCAAACAATCCGTCAAGAATTCCTTTCACAACATAGAAATCAACTGCTTTTTTCTCACCTTGCCATGGATTTGTTTGCCAAAGCCCAGTAAGTGCTCCTGCTAATCGTTCCTTTTCATCTGGTAGTTCATTTTCCCCATTAGACAAAAAGACAGAACCAATTTCATATGCTGCTACATTGTCAATTTGACGTGCAATATTATGTCCAACTACTTCCAATAAATGAGGAACAATACTGAGACGTAGCATACTGCGCTCTTCACTCATCGGCATTGCTAGTCTAATTGCTTCGCCATCTTCAAGTGCATATTGTTTCACTTTCGCTTCACTTGTTAACGAATATGTCACAGCTTGATATAATCCTGCACCTTCTAGATAGCGGCGAACATTTCTACGTTTCAGTTGATAACCAGTTAATCTACCTGGAGTTGATTCGCTAATTGGTAGCGTAGTAGGAAGGTTATCATACCCATAAAGTCTAGCTACTTCTTCCACTAAATCTTCTTCAATTGTAATATCACCACGTCTAGATGGAACAGTAACAACAAAAGTATCATTGTCATGCTTGAAGTCAAACGCAAGCTTTGTAAAAATTGATGCTACTTCTTCACTTGTAATCGTTGTTCCAAGAACTTTATTGATTCTTTCTAGTGTGATTGAAACAACCACAGGCTCTAACGATAATGTATCAACCTCAACAGTACCATCCAGTACTTCTCCACCTGCATACTTAGCCATTAACCCAGCTGCACGGTCAGCTGCTTCGCGTGTGCGGTTAGGGTCGATGCCTTTCTCATAACGAGCACTTGCCTCGCTACGTAAGCCATGGTCCTTAGATGCCGTTCTAATCGTTGCACCATTAAAATAAGCGGACTCAATAAGTACTGTTGTTGTATCAGATTGGACCTCAGAATTTGCTCCACCCATTACACCAGCAAGGGCAACAGGCTCACTACCATTTGTAATAACTAAATGGTCAGTTGTTAACGTTCGCTCTGTATCATCGAGTGTTGTAATCTTTTCACCTTCAGTAGCACGTCTTACTAAAATTTGCTTTGAACCAAGTCTGTCATAATCAAACGCATGTAGTGGTTGACCATACTCTAATAAAATATAGTTTGTAATATCTACAACGTTATTGTGTGGTCTAATACCAGCAGCCATTAGTCTTGTTTGAAGCCATAATGGTGATGGTGCGATTTTTACATTTTTCACTACACGTGCAACATATAAAGGATTGTCTTCTTTCGCATCAACAGTAATTGAAATAAAATCTTCTGCCTTTTCAGACGTTTTAGAAAGTTCTATTGTTGGAAATTTCACTTCACGACCTAAAATTGCTGCAACCTCATATGCAACACCAAACATACTAAGACAGTCAGCACGGTTCGGTGTTAAGCCCAATTCAAGTACTTCATCATCTAAATTTAATTGCGCAAGTGCATCTGTCCCAGGTTCCACTTCATTTGGAAATACAAAAATTCCTTCAGCATATTCTTTTGCAACAAGCTTTGATTCAATTCCTAGCTCTTGAAGAGAACAAATCATCCCATTTGATGCTTGACCGCGTAGTTTTGCTTTCTTGATTTTAAAATTACCAGGTAGTACTGCCCCAACTTTTGCTACAACAACCTTTTGTCCACCTGCTACATTTGGCGCTCCGCAAATGATTTGAACAGGCTCTTCTTCCCCAATGTCTACTAAACATATATTTAATTTATCTGCGTCTGGATGCTGGTTGCATTCAAGCACATGTCCTACGACAATATTCTTAATGCCATCCCCTAGAAGTTCTACACCTTCCACTTCAATTCCACTCTTTGTAATTTTATCTGCAAGTTCCTCTGCGGTGATACCAGATAAATCTACGTATTCTGATAACCATTTATATGAAACAAACATGTGTTACTCCCTCCTTGTTACGCTCGCTTAAATTGACTTACAAATCGTATATCGTTTGTATAGAAATGACGGATATCATCAATACCGTATTTCAACATTGCAATACGTTCAGGTCCCATTCCGAATGCAAACCCTGTGTATTTCTTGCTATCAAATCCTGCCATTTCAAGTACATTTGGATGAACCATACCTGCGCCTAAAATTTCAATCCAACCTGTTTTCTTACAAACATTACAGCCGCTTCCACCGCACATGAAACAAGAGATATCCATTTCTACTGATGGCTCTGTAAATGGGAAAAAGCTTGGGCGTAAGCGAATTTGACGGTCTTCACCAAACATTTTCTTCGCAAAAACTTCTAATGTTCCTTTCAAATCACTCATGCGGATATTTTCATCAATTACCAAACCTTCAATCTGCATAAATTGATGAGAATGTGTCGCATCATCATTATCACGACGATATACTTTACCAGGGCAAATAATTTTAACAGGCCCTTTTCCTTTATGCTTCTCCATTGTTCTTGCCTGAACTGGAGAGGTATGAGTGCGCATTAACAATTCATCTGTTATGTAGAATGAATCTTGCATATCTCGAGCAGGATGTCCTTTTGGGAGATTTAATGCTTCAAAGTTATAATAATCCTGTTCCACCTCTGGTCCTTCTGCAATGGAATAGCCCATGCCTAAGAATAAGTCTTCGATTTCTTCGATAACAGCAGTCAGTGGATGGTGGTTTCCAACACGAACTGGTCTACCTGGTAAGGTTACATCAATGGTTTCAGCAGCAAGCCTTTTCTCTACTTCTGCTTTTTCAAGTACTTGTTGTTTTTCTGTTAATTTTTCTGTTATCGTTTCACGCACTTCATTTACAAGTGCCCCCATTTTTGGACGTTCTTCCGCAGATAACTTACCCATTCCACGTAATACTTCCGTGATTGGTCCTTTTTTTCCTAAATAAGCAACACGAACATCATTTAATTGTTTTAAATCATTCGCTGCTTCTACTTTCGCTAATGCTTCTTGCTGCAGCTCTTTTAAGCGATCTTGCATGATAAATCCTCCTTTACGTATGTAAAAATATAGTAAATCCTCGGGGTACCTGGTACCACCATTAGGTTGGGACCTGGTACCCTAGGATCACAATAAAAAACCCCGCCCCAAAAAAGGGACGAGGATATCTTCGCGGTACCACCCTTGTTAACAGCATCTTTTACTTAAGGTGCTGCTCACTTCATTCGATAACGGATAAACCGGTACACCTTTACGCTTACATAAACGGTCCAAGTGCCGACTCAAGAGGTGAATTCACTTACGAGTAATACCATAAAAATGCTTCCAGTCTAAGGCATTTTCTCCCTGTATGGACTATGTGTAAGCTACTATTCTCTATCATAGTCATTTCCATATAATAATCGTTATTTATTATATTACAAGTAATTTGTTTGTGCAAATGAATTAGTGATGATTGCTATTTTTCCATGAAAATGGGAGATACAACACGAAAAAGATAACGAGGGCAACGACCTCTAATGATAGAATATACCAAGGATATGGCCCCAAGTAGTCAAGGATACTTGGATTTGTTGGCTTCCTCGCTAAAAACATATAGTTACCACCAGTCACTTTATTAATCAAGAAGACGGTGATAGCAACCATATTTAATATTGCGAACGCTCTCCATAGTGATTTTAAAGTTGGGATATAGTTCTCATACCAGACCATATAAAGGTTCCCCCATTCTGGTCGGACCAAAATATTCGCTTATTTTTCCTCTCCTCCAATAGCGTATATTGATTTACAACTTGATGCTCTTTATATAAAAACCCTAAGCGGTTAATAAATATCTAACAGCTTACGATTACCCACGTAAATGGTATAGTAATATCGCTGTAGCAACTCCAACATTTAGCGACTCACTTTTACCATAAATAGGAATGTATAAATTCCTGGTCGTCTGCTCAAGTAGTGATGGATTTACGCCATTCCCTTCATTTCCAACAATAAGAGCAAATGTGTTTGATGGCTGAACTTCTCGATAGGTTGTCGCATTATCAAGTGCACTACCATAGATAGGGACATTTTGCTCTTTTAATTGGCTAATCCATTGATTAAGGTCTGATCTAATAACCGGTATATGGAAAATAGCTCCTTGGGTCGAGCGAATGACCTTAGAATTATAGGTATCAACACTACCAGTCCCAACTATTACTGCATCAAGTCCAGCTGCTTCTGCTGTTCGTATCATCGTTCCTAAATTTCCTGGGTCTTGGACAGCATCGATTAATAATAGCTTAGCTTTGTTGATATCAATTTCTTTTTGTGAAACTTGATTGCAAACAGCTACAATCCCTTGTGTCGTATCCGTGTCAGATAGTTCTTGGACAATTTCCGGTGTAACAATTGTTATAGGGATATTGTCAACATTCCAATGTGCGGGGAGATCTGTTGTATCGCTCATGATTAACTCCAAGACATACTCACGGTTAGTTAATGCTTCTTCAACCAAGTGAAAACCTTCCACTAAAAATGTTCCTGCTCTATCACGTTCCTTTTTTGTATGTAATTTCTTCCATTGTTTTACCTGTGGATTTTTTAAAGATTCAATTCGTTTCAAAAGTGATAGCTCCTTTATGCTTTGTCAGATCCTATTTAATATATATTGATGTTAAAAACTTCTTTCCTATCTAAGACTTGAACAACTCACTTATCCCTGTTCATCCTTATAAGGTTTTCTTATTTATTTCTCATTATATCCCAACTATTATACATAATAAAACGTATAGTAGTAAAAGCTATGGTATGACATTAAACTTAGAAGAGGTGTTTGGAAAATGAACTTAAATTTACGCCATGCCGTTATCGCTAATGTTAGCGGAAACTCTCAAGATGAATTACAAGATACAATTGTCGATGCCATTCAAAGTGGTGAAGAAAAAATGCTTCCTGGTTTAGGCGTTTTGTTCGAAGTTATTTGGCAAAATGCAAGTCAAGACGAAAAACAAGAAATGTTGACAACTCTAGAACAAGGATTAAAAAAATAACCAAATTAAACTGTATCCAAAAATAGGCACCTACCACTAAAACAAGTGATACGGTGCCTTATTTTTATTTTCAATTAAATGTTAAATCTTTGACCGCTTGAGCGTCTAATCGTTTACATACTTCCACAATTAATTTTACTGCATTTTCATAGTCATCACGGTGAAGAATTGCTGCATGTGAATGAATATATCTTGTTGCAATTGTAATTGCTAATGATGGTACGCCTTTAAATGATACATGGATAGAACCAGCATCCGTTCCCCCACCAGAAATCGCATCAAATTGATACGGAATATCAAGCTCGTCAGCTACATTTGTAACAAAATCCCGTAATCCTTTATGCGATACCATTGAAGCATCATAAAGTATGATCTGTGGACCTTCTCCCATTTTACTCATTGCTTCTTTTTCCGAAATACCTGGAGTATCTCCTGCAATTCCGACATCAACAGCAAACGCAATATCTGGTCTAATCATTTCTGCTGCCGTTTTTGCCCCACGTAGCCCCACTTCTTCTTGAACCGTTCCGACTCCATAAACCGTATTAGGATGATCAGTTCCCTTTAACTGTTTCAGTACATCAATAGCAATTGCACAGCCAATTCGATTGTCCCATGCTTTTGCAAGTAACATCTTTTCATTATTCATTACTGTGAACTCAAAATATGGAACAACTTGGTCTCCTGGTCGAACACCAAACTCCATTGCCTGATCACGACTTGATGCACCAATATCGATAAACATATCCTTAATTTCAACCGGTTTTTTTCTTGCTTCAGGTGACAAAATATGTGGTGGTTTTGAACCGATAACCCCAGTGATATCTCCTTTTGACGTTACCACAGTCACACGTTGTGCAAGCATCACCTGTGACCACCAGCCTCCTACTGTTTGAAAACGAAGAAAACCTTTGTCGTCTATTTGCGTAACCATAAAACCAACTTCATCTAAATGACCTGAGATCATAATTTTTGGTCCATCCGATTGGCCAGTTTTTTTAGCAACTAGACTACCAATTCCATCCGTGGTTACTTCATCAGCAAATGGTGTTATGTATCTTTTCATTACTTCTCGGACTTCACGTTCATTTCCTGGAATTCCTTTTGCATCAGTCAAATCTTTCAGCATTGTTAATGTTTCATCAAGCTTTGCCATTCATTCGACTCTCCTAACTACTTGTGATTTGTACTTCCTCATTATACAAAAAGAATGGTAAGAAGTACAAAAAACGAGGTCCTATTAGTGGATATCTCGCTTCTTAAATCGACCGCCTCGTACCTCGGAAATATTCGCAACAGCAAAAAATGCATTAGGGTCAATTTCCTCTACAATCCCCTTAAGTTTTGCTTCTTCTAGTCGTGTAATTACACAAAAAATCACTTTCTTATTTTCGCCTGTATATGCGCCTTCACCATCTAGGTAAGTGACTCCACGACCAAGTCGACTCATGACTGTGTCACCTATTTCTTGATAACGCTCACTAATAATCCATGTTGATTTTGATTCATCTATTCCTTGAATAACGATATCAATCGTTTTAAAGGCAATAAAATAAGCAATTAACGAGTATAAAGCCCGGTCCCAGCCAAACACAAAACCAGCACTACCTAAAATGAAAAGGTTAAAGAACATGATAATTTCCCCAACAGAAAACGGTAGCTTTTTAGTAAATAAAATAGCTAGAATTTCTGTTCCATCAAGTGAACCACCATAACGGATGACTAGTCCAACACCAATCCCTAAAATAATCCCCCCGAATACTGTGGCTAACAATAAATCATCGGTTAATTCATGTACGGGGTGTAAAAGTGCAGTCGTAATAGATAATACAATAACACCAAAAAGTGTAGAGTAAGCAAACGTTTTTCCAATCTGCTTATAACCAAGGAAGAAAAAAGGAATATTCAGAACGAAAATATAGATACCTAATTTGACACCAGTTAAATGTGCTAGGATAATTGAAATACCAACAATACCACCATCAATAACCTGATTAGGAACAAGAAAAATCTCTAACCCAACCCCCATTAAGACAGCACCAAAAAAAATAAAAATCGTACGCTTTAGCACTTTTGAAACTGAAAGTTTTTTATGTAATCTTACCTGATGATCTGCGGACTCCACCTATAGACTCAACTCCTCTATTTACTATAACTTTTTTCTTGAAAGGAAAGTTTAAAAAGAAATTAATGAGGTCTGTCAAATAAAAATATCATTCAATGGTAGCTTTGAGAGATAGCATTTCTGATAATTTAGAATAGTATATAAAAACATTTTAGCATATGATTGAATGAATGTAGTAATAAAATTATATACCTTATCTCTTTGTTTTTAGACGCAGATGAGCTTTAGCATCTTAAACTAAAGCCCACTGTCCCTGTGAAAAGCAACTTACTTCTTACCTGAAGAACCAAATCCCCAGACACCACGGTTTGTTTTCGTTAGCTCATCTTCCGTTTTAATTAAATTCACTTTAGGTACTGGTGCTATTACCATTTGGGCAATTCTCGTATGCTTCTCAACAAGGAAGTCCTCTTTTCCATGATTAATTAAAATAACCCCTATTTCTCCGCGATATCCTTCATCAACCGTTCCAGGACTATTTAAAACCGTTACTGAATGCTTCAAGGCGAGTCCACTTCTTGGTCGTATTTGTGCTTCAGTTCCTTCTGGAAGCTCAATTTGAATACCGGTTTTTAGTAATTCTGCTGTTCCTGTTTTAATTACCTTTTCCTCGACTGAATATAAGTCAAATCCTGCATCACCTTGATTTGCTTGGTGTGGTAATTTTGCATCTTCACGTAGAAATTTAATTTTTACGTCATATATCATGATATCCATTCTCCTTGAATACGTATGTATTTATTATTTAATAGATAAAATTATAACAAATCTTAAAAAAGATGAAACCTTTTAGACTTTCATTCGTATAGGAAGTAAATAGTAGTCAGGGGGAGTGTTATTTATGATCGTAATAGGGTTACGTTTGCTAATTCTTGTAATTATCATCTTTATCATATACAGGATTTTTAAATACTTAATAAATCCAAAAAGAAAATTAGAGTTAGCCCAAGAACAAAAGAAGTATTATTTTCTCGATGATGATAAAAATGTCCGCAAAAACTTCTTATTAACATATAAAGGTGTTTTATTTGAAGGAGAAAAATATCTTGGTACAACTGAAAGGAAATTTGATGTCATTTCAATATTTATATGGACTAAAAATCCAACAATGTTAAAAGGGTTATCATATGATGATTTCAAAATAATTGAACGAAAAATAAAGGCTGTTTATCCTAATGCAAAAATCGATTGGAAAAGCCCCATAAAAGAATTTTTAACAAAGAAAGAGCGATGACAAAGTCAATCGATCTTTCTTTATATTGTAAGACTACATTCGGCGAGTAATCAGTAAAGGCTCTTTTTCCTTCGATTACAAGAATAATAGAGTTTCTATTCCATTTTAGTCGGCATAGGACGATTTTCTCGTCTTTGGTTTAAAAAACTCATGCCATCCAATAACCACTTGTCTCTCTCTTAATAAGTAGAATAATAGGGTTAAAGATAATAAGATGGCCATGATTATTGGAATTGAAAATTCACTAATAAATTGGCCAAACACAGTATAAAATAATGCAACTGGAATATTGGTTACAATAGATCCTTTTAAAAATTGGCGAAAATTCCTCGTAACATCTACTAAACAAATTGATAATAAATGAAAGTTAATAAACGGAAGTAAGCGAAGAATTGCAATTTGACCAATCGTAAAATGAGTATGATTTCCAAGCCACTTCTCTTTAAAACGAATTACCTTATTTAACGTTTTTGGCATCTTTGAAAATATTATATAAAAAACAACACATAGTACCGTAAGACCAATTAGTGAATATAGAGTTCCGAACAATGCACCAAATAGAATTCCCCCAATAATGCAAATTACTTGTACAGGGATTAACAGGATTGGTCTCACTAAATGAAGAATAATAAAAACTAGTGGAGCTAGAAATCCAGTTGATTCAAGAAATACAAATAAGACCGCCATTGTATGATCCATGATGTCACCACTTTTCCATAACAGAATACACCACAGCTGTCTATCGAATTGCGATGCTACTACAACTCTATACAAACGGATAAGCTGTTATGCCAATCTCGAAAGAAAAAATATGTAGATTACTAATGTCACAACAGCCAAAGTTGGCAATAGGATTTTAAAATGTGTATGTTTTGTCTTATGACGGAATTTTTCCATCCCCCAAGTTAAGCCAATAGCACCGCCTAGTATGGCAATTGTCCACAAGTGCTTTTCACTAACCCTCCATTTCCCTTTTATCGCTTTTCGTTTATCAATAAACATGATAAAAAGGCCATATACATTAATGGCAATGTAAAATGAAATGATGTACCATACCATCAAATTTCTTCCCATCAACTAAAAAAGGCCATCTCCATATCACATGAGAATGACCTTTTTATAAAATGTAATTGTCTGGCTACTGCGCCTAGAGGCTCGAGTCATTAGATAATCCACAGGCAGGTAAAAACCAACCTTCCTATGGGCTTATTTTATGCTTGTCGCCGCTAACCAAGGTGCATCCCGCTTTTCAATTACTTAAGATTGTTTTTTGCAACTGTTGCTAATTCAGCAAATGCTTTTTCGTCACTTACTGCTAGTTCAGCTAACATTTTACGGTTTACTTCGATACCAGCAACTTTTAATCCGTGCATTAAACGGCTGTAAGAAAGACCGTTCATACGTGCAGCTGCGTTGATACGAGTAATCCAAAGCTTACGGAAGTCGCGTTTCTTTTGGCGACGGTCACGATAAGCATACATTAATGATTTCATTACCTGTTGATTTGCAACTTTATATAAAGTGTGTTTTGAACCGAAATAACCTTTTGCTAATTTTAATACCTTTTTACGACGTTTGCGTGTTACTGTACCGCCTTTTACTCTTGGCATTATGTTTCCCTCCTAAGATCTATCAAAGATTACGAATTATTTTAAGTTGTCTAGTAAGTGGCGAATACGTTTGAAGTCACCTTTGCTTACTACAGTAGCTTTACGAAGCTTACGCTTTTGCTTTTGAGATTTATTTCCGAATAAGTGGCTAGTGTAAGCGTGTGAACGCTTCAACTTACCAGATCCAGTTTTCTTAAAACGCTTTGCAGCGCCACGATGTGTTTTCATTTTTGGCATGGGGTGTTCCTCCTCAATTGATTACTTTTCGTTTTTCGGTGCTAATACTAAAAACATACTGCGACCGTCCATTTTCGGATGTGATTCAATCGTTCCTACTTCAGCACAAGCTGCCGCAAAACGATCTAATACTCGCTGACCAATTTCTTTATGCGTAATTGCACGACCTTTAAAGCGAATTGATGCTTTTACCTTGTCACCTTTTTCAAGGAATTTAACAGCATTACGTAATTTCGTATTAAAGTCATGTTCCTCGATTGTTGGACTTAATCGAACTTCCTTCACGTTTATAATCTTTTGGTTTTTACGAGCTTCTTTATCCTTCTTTTGCTGCTCAAAACGGAACTTTCCGTAGTCCATAATACGACATACAGGCGGTTTTGCATTTGGAGCAACTAATACTAAGTCAAGATTTGCTCTTGTTGCGATTTCTAACGCTTCTTGTTTTGATTTAATCCCAAGCTGGTCTCCATTTTGACCTATTAAACGAACTTCACGAGCACGAATGCCCTCGTTAACCATCATGTCTTTGCTAATAATTAGCCACCTCCAAGGTTTTTTCCGAATTCCTCGTTTGAAACTCCGTACATTTTTTTAGAAACACTTTCATTGTGTTTCTACAGGTTTACTAACAAAAAAGTGTGGATGCATAGTACACCCACACTTTACGAATTATTACATCATAAATAATCATCTCGTAAACCTGTCAACTACATTAACGTGTCAATCAGGTGAGAAGCGGGTGCTTCTTCTTATTCTCAAACAAGTATTCAGTTTACCTCAGTTACTATAACATTTTGTCATGATGTATGTCAAGCTTAATAGCTCTGCTCATAATATAAAAGGATATTATCACCAAACCACAAAAGTATGTGGATTATTAATCTACTATTGCTTGGCAACGATATTCATAATATCAAAGCAACTGAAAAATATCAAGCATTTTTTTATCGTTTTATTTCAGCTTTAATCTTCTCTACAAATTCTGAAAAGACAATAGTCTCTGATTTTTGTTCACCGTATTTTCTAACATTAACAGCAGCGTCTTTTACTTCATTATCTCCAACAACCAGCATATATGGAATCTTCTGCATTTGTGCTTCTCTGATTTTATAGCCAATTTTCTCATCTCGTTCATCTAATTCAACTCTCACACCTTCAGCTTGGAGCCTTTCTTGGACTTGTTTTGCATAGTCCAAATGAACTTCTGGTGAAACTGGAATGATTTGTGCCTGAACTGGCGCAAGCCATGTTGGGAATGCTCCCTTATATTCTTCAATTAAGAAAGCAACAAAGCGTTCCATTGTTGATACAACACCACGGTGGATAACAACAGGGCGGTGCTGCTTTCCATCTTCACCAACATATGTTAAATCGAAGCGCTCTGGTAATAAGAAATCTAATTGAACAGTTGAGAGTGTCTCATCTTTGCCAAGTGCAGTACGTACTTGAACGTCTAGCTTTGGACCGTAGAAAGCTGCTTCACCTTCCGCTTCATAATACTCAAGTCCTAAATCATCCATTGCTCCTTTTAACATCGATTGTGCTTTTTCCCACATTGCATCATCATCGAAGTACTTTTCTTTATCCTCAGGGTCACGATAAGATAAACGGAAGCTATAGTCATCTAATCCAAAATCCTTGTACACTTCCAATATCAAATTCACAACACGAATAAATTCTTCTTTAATTTGATCTGGACGAACGAAGATATGTGCATCATTTAATGTCATTCCGCGAACACGTTGTAATCCTGATAACGCGCCACTCATTTCGTAACGATGCATTAATCCTAACTCAGCAATCCGTATTGGAAGCTTACGATAACTGTGAATACCATTTTTATAGACCATCATATGATGAGGACAGTTCATTGGTCTAAGCACTAAATCTTCATTATCCATTTCCATGACAGGAAACATATCTTCTTGATAATGATCCCAGTGTCCTGAAGTTTTATAGAGTTCCACACTACCTAAAACTGGAGTGTAAACATGGTTATAACCAAGCTTTTCCTCTTTATCAACGATATAGCGTTCAATAACACGGCGAATCGTTGCACCTTTTGGTAACCATAATGGAAGGCCCTGGCCGACTTTTTGAGCAGTTGTAAAGAGATTTAACTCTTTGCCAAGCTTGCGGTGATCACGTTCTTTCGCTTCTTCTAATAAACGCAAATGTTCATCTAGATCAGCTTTTTTAAAGAATGCTGTACCATAAATACGTTGCAGCATTTTATTTTTACTATCACCACGCCAGTATGCACCAGCAATACTTAATAGCTTAAATTCTTTGATTTTCCCTGTTGACGGAACATGGATTCCACGACAAAGGTCAAAAAATTCACCTTGTTCATATATCGATACTCCTTCATTTTCAGGAATAGCCTCAATTAATTCCAGCTTTAAATTGTCACCTATTTCTTCAAAAAGTTTAACGGCATCTTCACGACTTACTTCTTTTCTTACTATTTCAATATTTTCAGAAACAATTTTCTTCATTTCCTTTTCAATTGCTGGAAGATCTTCTGGTGTTAGTGATTTCTCCATATCAATATCATAATAGAACCCATTTTCAATAACTGGGCCAACACCTAACTTCACATCTTTGAATAAACGTTTAATTGCTTGGGCCATTAAATGTGCAGTACTATGACGAAGAACTTCAAGTGCTTCATTACTATCTTGGGTAATGATTGATATTTCTCCATCTTGGTGGATTTCAGTTCGCAAATCAATCAGTTCACCATTTAATTTCCCTGCTATTGATTTCTTTTTTAAACCAGGACTAATTGAGCCGGCAATTTCTTCTGTTGTCGTACCTTTAGGAAACTCCTTCACTGCCCCGTCTGGAAATGTAATTTTTACTACGTCTGACATGACACTCACTCCTTCTTAGTTACATTCATAGCGCCATTTGCGCAAAATACTAAAAAAATAAAAAAACCCGTCCCAAAAAAAGGGACGAGTTATTATTTATCGTGGTTCCACCCTTGTTCCCATGTCTTCTTAATAAATTCCGACATGGCTCAAGAAATTGGTAACGGGTAATCCGTCAGTAATTACTACCATGAAATAGGTTCACTACTGAAGTTTAGAGGTGGTAAGTGTTTGCTACTTGCTAGGAAGATTTCAGCCAAGTCTCCCCTCTCTAAAAAACCGTACTACATACACTCATGTCCTCATCATAACTTTTATATATAGAATTTAAAGTGATAATGTAAGTATTATAGTGCTTCTTTGACCGGAAATCAAGTCTGCTTCACACTTTTTTTACATTTTATGTTTTGGTGTCCTTGATTGTTCAAAATAATGTTTAGGAAATATTTGAACACGTTCTAAAAAAATATTTTGAACAGTTTGAACCATTCCATGGTCAACTTGATTTGTATAAATATTTATTGACTCAGGAGCAATTGAAACTAGAGGTGCCAAAACTGTTGAATCTATATACATGGGATGATTCAAAATGAGTTTACGATCAATATATTTCATCATTTCATCACGTGTTATCTGGGTAAAAGTGTTATTATAAAAAACAAATTGTTCGTCATGAAGAATGTGTATCTTTTCGAACTTAGCACGGCGGTCTATCATAAAGTCCCGTAAATTCTGAATGAAATTTTGGTATTCCTGTTCTAGTTTATACTCGTCAATTGCAAGCTCTACATATTTTCGCAATTGTTCACTATAATTCCGCAAACGAAACTTGATGAATGATTCAAACGAGAATGAAACAGGCTCTTTTAGTAGCTCCTTAAATGAGCTTATTATCGTCTCTTCTCTTGGCTCCATATCATATAAATCTGGAACATCGCTTATACTACCATTGATAAGCGCATGTGTAAGCTCCAATATCTGATTTTGTTCATCAATATCAGTAAAATAAAAAACTGTTTCAATCATGGAGCGTATCTGTAGATCTTCTTTTGAAATAATATAATTAGTCAATACAGGAATAATTAGCTTATCAATAACATAATCCTTATTTTTCACAATGGAAAAATAGACAAGTTTTTTATCCTCGTTAAATGAAACATCTATGTACTTTATCAAAAGAGCTTGCTTTTTTTCAAGCAACCGCTCGTAGATTTTTTTCGCATCTAAAGTTTCTTCAAAATAAATCTCAAACAAGTTTGTCCCTCCTTATGCAAGCTACCCTGTTCTATATATATGGGAGGAAGGACAACTTTAGACTAAGAAACTTATGATTCCTCAAAAGATATTTTAGAAAATTAAGTACAAAATGGGATACAAAAAAAGACAACGAACAATAAATATTCGTCATCTCATTTACCTAATTATCAATTCTTCTATTATTCCCTTGTAATTCAACTGGAGTTGCCAAATACTTAATTCTTTCCATAATCCTCGCAGCTTTTACTCTCTCTTCTTCACCACGTTGTGTAACTGCTAAGTGGTGTTCAAGCTGAGTGAAATCAAAATTAGACGTAAAGAAAGTTGGTGAATTTTCAAGCATTCGATATTGCAGTATCGCCCCTAAAATATCATCTCGCATCCAACTGGACATTGATTCTGCACCGATATCATCAATCATAAGAACTGGAACATTTTTTACTCCATCAACCTTCGCATTAAATGAATTGTCTTGGAATGATCCTTTTAACTCTCTCATAAATTCAGGATAGTATATGAGCATCGATGAGATTCTTTTTTCGGCCAATTCATTGGCAATTGCCCCAAGCAAATAGGTCTTCCCTACGCCAAAAGGACCATATAAATACAACCCTTTGCTTCTTTTCCCAGGTTGAAAATTTTTAACAAATTCATGAGCAAGTTTTACTGCTTGCAATCTCGATGAATTATCCAAGTCTAGATCAAGCATGGATGCTCTTAGAATATCCTTAGGCATGTGGAGACTTTTTATCAGTGACTCATTTTTCTTACGGTTATCATATAGTTCTTTCCTTGGGCAACGGTCATATTGCAGATCGATAGAATTCCGTTGGAAAACGAGATGCGGATGATACCCTTGGAGCATATTTTTACATGAATCTAAACTTTCACATTTGTTACATTCCTTACTTTGACCAATATATTCATATAAACGACCGAGACTTCGATCTACGATTGGATCGGTTAATGCAATTTGATTATCTCTTAGAAATTGTTTTACATCAGGATGGGATGTAACTTCTTTTTTCATCGCTTCATATCTTTTCTGAAACTCTGGCTTTTTGGCAAGTTTGTTTATTGTGTCAGAGATCGGCTTCATCTTACACCTCCATTAAGTCCGCTTTTTGTAGCTTTTTATTTCTTCCTCTAACTTACGTCTTTCTTCTTCAAACTCTTGCTCTTTATTTGTTGAGGTCACTGTCTTTTCCTTTTTGTCATCAGAAGTTAGCCAATCAGGCAACATCTCTGAACGAATCGGTTTTCCTTTTCGTTTCTCATTTTTAGTTGTAGCCCAATTCTGGTATTGCTTATGTTCCTGTTTTGCTAAGTTCATTGCGTCTTTTACCGTTGTGATATGCTTCCTTGCCCAATGGCTTGCTATTTTATCAACATATGCCTTAGTTAGCTTCATATCTGTTCTTAGCATAACATAGTAGATAAGGACATTTACAACGCCAGGAAGTAGCTTTTGTTTGAACATTACTTCTTCAATTATTTGCAAATCAGATTGAGATGGTTCTGCACCACCTGAAATATCAAGTAATAATTGTCTTGGAGAAGTGATCTCCAATTGATACATCAATTCTTCTTCTTTTGTACGAGGCTTCTGAATAACTGTACGTTTTGCAACAGGTTGAACTCGAGTACTTAAAGCGGGAAGATCATTTCCTGTTTCAAATTGGTACCAATCACGAGCCCCTTTCCTTAATTTTTCTAGATCTATGTTATCATTATGGTCTAAAGACCCCATCACAATGCTTTGCATTTCAACTGGTCCTATATTATAAAGAAAAGATAACTTCTTAATAGCTTCTTTCACATTCGGAGTAATCGATTTTGTTGGTATCATTACGTCTGATATCCCAGCAAAAAACAATTCAAAATTAAAGGTATGATCATTAATCGAAATCGTTTCGTTATTTGTTCGATCAAAAAACTCTTGTCCACCTTCAACCTCTAAATCAGAAATCCCTTCTTCTGAAAGCCCCATAAGTACCTCTGAAGGTTTTATAGACATAAAAACTTCACTGAATGACTTCGTAATCGGCTGAAAAGAGGTTAAATCAACTTCTTGATCCGAGAAAAAACGCTTAAGCTTTAAAAATTTACTCTTTCCTATACGTTTATATAAATAAATATTTAACATCCCGTCATTGAAAAATTTATTTGGTGTCAAAGGTGACTGTAATTCATATATAAACAATCGGTTTTCATTTTCTTCTTTAATATAAGTTTGCAACAGACCGATTCCCTCTAGTTTTAATCTTTCTTGATAAATATCTTTCAAATTAGCTTGTTGAAGAAGCATTATGTTATGATGGGTATTTTCTTCTCCCCAAAGTCGGTTTTGTTCGAGCTCACTCCACAATGTCATATAAAGACTAAAAGCACCAGACCCAATTAAAGGCTGATATAATAGTGTCATGATTTTTCTATCTTGTTCATGCAACATCTCTTTGGAGCGTACAATATAACGGTCAACAGGAAGCAATTCTTTCCAATGATGTTTCATACCCTCATCCTAACCTTCCTCTAATATCTAATATAGTAAAAAAGACTTACAAGTAAGAAAAAGAGCTTAAAATTATCTCTAAGCTCTTTTTAACGCTCTTTTTTTATTAGTTCTTTTAATTCATCAATAAATACATTGATATCCTTAAACTGACGGTATACTGAAGCAAACCGAACATATGCCACCTCATCAATAGTAGCAAGATGGTTCATGACTAACTCTCCAATTGCTTCACTATTAACCTCAGATACACCCTGATTACGAAGCTCACGTTCCACACCATGTGTAATTTCCTCCAGTTGCTTTAACGTTACCGGTCTCTTTTCACATGCTTTGATCAAGCCTCTCAAAATTTTATCGCCACTAAATTCTTCTCTAGTACCTTCTTTTTTAACAACAATTAATGGGATTTCTTCTACTTTTTCAAACGTTGTAAAGCGAAATTGACACTCTTCGCATTCACGACGTCGTCTTATTGCTCGTCCATCATCAACAGGACGAGAATCCAAAACTCTTGTTCCATAATGTTGACAGGTTGGGCATTTCATCCTAACAACTCCCATCTTACTTAAGAGAAGAACAAACATCTTCTTCATGATATTCTCGTATAATATAATCTTATAAGAAAGGTGAAATTAGTACAAGTTTTTTATTCAGTACTGTTAAAAGCCTGTCTATAACAAACAGAGTTATCTTTTCTTATTACCCGCTGTACCTACGTAAGGTAGAACCTTATCTAGTTTCTCATACATACTTAAAATTACTTTTCGGCTATAACCAAAATCCATAGGTAACACAGACTCTGATGTTACAGAAAAATCAATGGAAATTTCAAATGGTCTTACAGTTATTATCGTAATCACCATAAATGCTTTTTTTCCTTTTACACTTATTTCTCCACGATCTTCTTGTATATTTCCAATTTGGTACCCATCCATTTGTGCGATTACTTCTTTAACAGCTTCAATGGCTTTTGCTTGGGATGTCTTGTAATAATGACTGCGTAACTGTTCATCCTTATGGTTATCACTTGTTTCATTATGATTTGATATCAACCCTTTTAGTTTCCCCATGTTGGCAACTCCTTTAGTATAATTTTATTTAAAAATTTCTGTTACGATTGCGTTTACAAATTTATATAAGAAAAAGAGGTGTGTAGTACACCTCTTTTTATTTTAGAACATTATTCACAATTTTTAAAGAGCTTTTGCTTGTTTTACCTGTATAGGACCCATTCCACGTGGAATCTCTATATTCTCACGGGTTTTTGCATCTAATGCATCTGCAATATAACCGGCTGCAATGTTTGGGTTTAAGTTACCACATGTATACACATCAATGCTTGCGTAGCCATGCTCTGGGAAGCTATGAATCGTTAAATGGGACTCTGAGATGATAACAACCCCACTAACGCCTTGAGGTGCAAATTTGTGAAATGCAACTTCACGTACCTCCGCACCTGATTTTAAAGCAGCTTCAACAAATATTCTTTCAATGGTCTGCATATCGTTTAACTTCTCAACGTTACAACCCCATAATTCAGAGATAACGTGGCGACCCATTGTTTCCATATTCATTTCCCCCTCTTAACCTATTTCGTTCATAAACTCTTTTTTTACTTGGCATGTAGACCTACCACGGGGGAAGTTAGTCCATAGAGGTCCTAACCCTTTAAGTAGCCACAATACATAAAGCCAAATGATTAGTTTACGAAAATTAGTATACTTTGCTCTGATTGAATTTGCAATATACTCTGGTTCACATGATAAAGTTAAAGGATGATATGAGAATCACTCATTGAAAATGACAATTCTTTAAATAGACTAACCACAATTCAATAAATAATCCGTCCAAGTTTTACTCTGTTTTCCATTTATAAGATACCCCACTTATTTAACAAACTTAACAGTTGTGATTTTGTCATATCAAACGTTCCATTATTATCAAGCACTGCATCAGCCAATGATACTTTGTCGTCGATTGGCATTTGTGAAGAAATTCGTGCTAATGCTTCTTTTTCTGTTAAATTATTGCGCAACATCAGCCGTTTTAACTGTATCTCTGGTTTAACATAAACAAGGAGCGTTTTATCAACTAAATATGTTAGTTTACTTTCAAACAATAAAGGAATGTCAAGAAAAACGATATCTTTTCCTTGTTTAAAAAGCTTTTCTTTCTGTTGTATCATCCTTTTCCTAACAGCGGGATGAACAATTTTATTTAACTCTTCACGTAAGAATTGATTATGAAAAATGAGTCCGCCAAGCTTTTGACGATTAATCGTTCGGTTTGGAAGTAAAATATCTTCTCCAAATGTGACAACAATCTCTTTATAAGCTTCTTCCCCTATCTCTACTACTTCCCTTGCAATTACATCTGCATCAATTACAGAAAGTCCTAAGGATTGTAACATACCAGAAACAGTACTTTTCCCACTAGCAATTCCACCAGTTAATCCAATTGTTAAAGACATATTTTCACTTCCTCCCCGCTCCTTCTCAATACATTTCTGTATAACAATTCTAAGTAATTAGAATTACGAACCATTACCTTTCATGCCTGGCATGTTAAAATTTCCATATCCCTATGACAATAAGTAATACTCCAGGTAAGAAGCTAAATTTCTGTACCCATCTTTTTTCCGAAAAAATCCTACCGCATTTTATTCCAGTAGTTACAAATAACGAACTCATAACGGCTACTAATATCGCCATCAACCATGGTGAATATCCGAGAAGTGCGGCACCGATTCCTGCACCAAATGCATCTAATGATAATGCAAGGCCAAGCAGAAAGGCTTCTATTCCTGTGATTGTACCTGATTTATCAAAGTCAGCAACCAGAGGTTTTCGTAAAATATTGATAACTAACCCCAATGACTTAATTTCAAAATTAACTAAAATTTTCTCTTCGTCATTCTCATTTGTTTGTTTGGAAGGACGAAAAAATTGATATAGTACCCATCCCCCAATAAAAACCAGTACTAAGCCACCAATCTTTTCTGCAATGCTCGGGGACAGAAATGAAGCAATTGATTTTCCCACACCCATGGCAAGTAATAAAGTCAGCGCTGAACAACATGCAATTGTAACAATCGATTTAAAAGGTAATTTCATTTTTCTTAGACCATACGTAAATCCAACACTAAAGCTATCCAAGCTTACCGCAAATGCTAATAACAGCAGGGAAAAATAATGAACCATACTTTAAGCTCCTTCCTATCAAACGCTATGATAGTATATGGAAGGAGCCTAGATGCTGTGAAAGTTCTTTTTAATTTTCGATTGTTTTTATCTTTTGGCATGTAGGACAGAAATGAGTTCCTCTTCCTCCTACGACTGTTTTCTCAATTTCTGTCCCACATCGCTTACAGGCTTCTCCCTTCTGTCCATAAACAAATAACTGAAGCTGAAACATTCCAATTTCACCCTGTGTGTTAACATAAGACCTTATCGTACTTCCACCTTTATCAACTGCCTCTTGTAGAGTATAGACAATTTCTCTATGTAGTCTTTTGATTTCACTCGGTTTTAGAGTGTTTGCTTCCTTTTCAGGATGTATTTTTGCACGGAATAATGCTTCATCAACGTAAATGTTACCTAGTCCGACTACTATCTTTTGGTCCAACAATGCAACTTTTATTTTCCTGTTTGTCTTTCGTAAATGTTCCGTTAATGTGTGAACGGTGAAATCCTTTGAAAACGGCTCGGGACCTAGCTGGGCTAATGGAAGGTTACTTTCTTCCTCCCCTTTCGTAAAAAGGTGCATAGTTCCAAACTTACGTACATCACGGTATCGAAGTTCTGTTCCATCTGTAAACGTAAAGATAACATGTGTATGCTTGTCAATTTCTTCATCTTGTTGGAATAATCCGTAACGACCTTCCATCCTTAAATGTGAGACGAGCACATAATCATCTAAAATAATTTTCAAGAACTTTCCTCTACGCTCTACATCATTGATTGTTTGGCCAATTAAAGCATCGATAAACTGCTGAACGTCTGCGGGCTTTTTTATCATTTTGGGCCAATGAACTTGTATTTGTTTTATTACTTTCCCTGCCACAAGCTTTATTAACGTACGCCTAACTGTTTCCACCTCAGGTAATTCAGGCATACTACCACTTCCTTTGTTCGAAATAAGCGCCCAACGCACTTACGCTCTTCTTTATTGCCAGCTCCAGGGGGCTCGAGTCATAAGTCCCTGCCCTAGGACCTTTCGCTTTTCTATTTCGCATCATACCATGTTGGGCCATAGGAATAATCGACCTTTAATGGAACTTTTAATTCAATTGCATTTTCCATTACTTCCGGAACAAGTTTTTCTAACTTTTCTATCTCATCTTTTGGTGCTTCAAATATTAATTCATCGTGAACTTGCAATAAGAGCTTGCTTTGAAGACCCTCTGAGGCTAATCTCTCTGCCATGTCAATCATTGCTTTTTTGATGATATCAGCGGCACTTCCCTGGATTGGTGTATTCATTGCTGTTCTTTCTGCAAAACTTCTGACATTGAAATTTCTACTTGTAATTTCAGGAATATACCTACGGCGATGCAGTAAAGTCGTGACAAAACCTTTTTGCTTTGCATCCTGAACAATTTCTTCCATATAATTTTTCACACCAGGAAAACTTTCAAGATATCGCTCTATAAATTGTCCTGCCTCTTTTCTAGTGATTCCAAGGTTTTGTGATAACCCAAAATCACTAATTCCATAGACTATTCCAAAGTTAACTGCTTTTGCCTGCCTGCGCATATTTGATGTAACTTCTTCTTCATTCACATGAAATACATCCATTGCTGTTTTGGTATGAATATCAAGATCATGTGTAAATGCAGAAATTAAGTTTTCATCACCAGCAATATGAGCTAAAACCCGCAGTTCAATTTGTGAGTAGTCAGCAGCAAAAATAATCCAGTCATCTTTAGAAGGCACAAAAGCTTGTCTAATTTTCCGCCCTTCTTCAAGACGAATTGGTATATTTTGCAAATTAGGATCTGTTGAGCTTAAACGACCAGTTGCTGTTAACACTTGGTTATAGATTGTGTGAACTCTACTTGTATCTTTATGGACCACCTTTAACAATCCTTCAATATATGTTGATTGAAGTTTGCCAAGTTGACGATAATTTAAAATATGATCGATAATTTCATGCTTATCCGCAAGCTTTTCAAGTACATCGGCGGAAGTAGAGTACCCTGTTTTTGTTTTCTTAATAACTGGTAGAGCCAACTTTTCAAACAAAATGACCCCCAATTGCTTTGGTGAATTAATATTAAATTCTTCACCGGCTAACTGAAATATTGACTGCTCTAAAAACGTTAGTTTTTCAGCTATCTCTTCACCCATTCCCTTTAATCGATTACTATCTACTTTTATTCCTGTAGACTCCATATCTGCCAAGATTAAGGATAATGGCATTTCAAGTTCCGAAAATAATTCAGCTTGTTCGTTTACCTCTAATTCTTTTGTAAGAATACCTTTTAACTGCCTTATAGCTAACGCTTTTCGAACCAAATGCTCTGAAAGTATGTTTTCAGTTGGGCAGCATCGTTTCGCCCCTTTTCCATAGACCGTTTCATCTGTTTCTAAATCGTTAATCCCCTTCTGCTTTGCTATTGCAGCAATGTCTACAGGTGGTTCAGTCGGATTGATCACATAAGCTGCAATCAAGCAATCAAAATCGATACCCTTGAACATGACCCCTTGCCACCTGAGAGCTACAATTGACCGTTTTCCATCAAAAACTGTTTTTCGAAATGAATCGTCACTAGCCCATTCTGTAAAAGTTTTAGACTCTAGAGCAATATCGGAAGGAATAAAAAAGTTACCATTTTCATTGACAATCGCAATTCCTTGGATTTCAGCTTGATGATAATTTTCATCCATTACTTCGATTATCACTGTCGATTCTTCTGCTTTTAATTCATCTTTGATTTCACTAAGGACTTGGAATTCAACTTCTTCTAATTCCTTCGATTCATTCTTTCCCGATACTTCAAACTTATCTAATAGTGAATTAAATCCTAATTCTCGGAAAAGTTTAACAACCTTTTCTTCATCATATCCCTCATATTCAAGCTCTTCGATTGTAATTTCCAAAGGTGCCTCTTTAAAAATCGTGGCCAACTTTTTGCTGAGCACCGCTTGATCTTTGTGTTCTTCTAACTTTTCTTTTAACTTCTTCCCACTAACTTGATCAATTGATTCTAGTAAAAACTCTAGTGTTCCAAACTCTTTCAATAGTTTTAACGCTGTTTTTTCTCCAATACCAGGTACACCTGGAATATTATCTGAACTATCACCCATTAATCCTTTCATATCAATTATCTTGTCAGGAGTGATACCATACTTTTCCATAATAAATTCCGGTGTATACGAATCAACATCTGTTATCCCTTTTCTTGTGATGTCAACCGTAACCTTATCAGATGATAGTTGAGTAAGATCTTTATCACCAGATATTACTTTTACCTCAAAACCATCTTTTGCTGCTCGAGTAGATAGTGTCCCAATAATATCATCTGCTTCATAATTTTCAAGTTCATAACGAGAAATTTGATATGCATCCAGTAATTCACGCAAAAAAGGAAATTGCTCTGATAATTCAGGTGGGGTTTTCTGTCGACCACCCTTATATTCACTATATGTAGAATGTCGAAAAGTCGTCTTTCCAGCATCAAACGCAACTAACATATGTGTCGGTTTCTCTTGTTCAAGAATTCTCATTAGCATCATTGTAAAGCCATAAATTGCGTTCGTATGTACACCCTTATCATTGCTTAGAAGCGGCAGTGCAAAAAAGGCACGATAAGCTATACTATTTCCATCAATTAATACAATTTTTTTACTCATTATTATCCCCCTATCAGTTTAGTGAGCCAACGTCAATAAGTTATCCTTCTACAGTTTTCCAGGATTCTCGTCTTAAATACTATTGTATCTATTTCTTCTGACTATTTTACCATTAATATCTAGAAAAGAAAAAATACAACCACGATTCTCGTATTCTTAGTCTGCTAGGAAGAAATGAGGCAAGAGAACCATCCCTATGCTTAGATAAAAAAAAGACCCTCAAAATGAGGGTCTTTTTTTAAAAAGCAATGTAAAATTATGCTTTTTCTACGTTTGCAGCTTGTGGTCCACGGTTACCTTCAACGATTTCGAAAGATACTGTTTGACCTTCTTCTAAAGTTTTGAAGCCTTCGCCTTGAATAGCTGAGAAATGAACGAATACGTCGTCTCCATCTTCACGCTCGATGAATCCGAAACCTTTTTCTGCATTAAACCATTTAACTTTACCTTGTAACATTTTGTTTCCTCCTAGTGTGTTTACACACAATGTATTACTATTCTTGCTCAAAAAACATATCAAGACGAAAAGCATGAAAACTTGTTCTATCCTTACATTCCGAACAAAAATAATTCTTTATTATCATAACAATTAATCATAGATTTATCAAGTCATATTAGTTGGAAAAACTAAACAAATTTCCCCTGAATCAACGAACTTCTATTACCTTATTTTCGTCATTCAACATTTCCCATAAGAAGATTAGCATATGGTGAATCCGCTGGTAAAATAATGACTGTCTCCCCATCGATAGTTCGTTTGTAAGACTCAAGAGTACGGTATAAACTATAAAACTCCCGATCTTCCGAAAAAGCATCATTATAGATTCTTGCTGCTTCTCCTTCACCTTCCGCACGAATGACTTCTGCATCTGCTTGTGCTTTTGCTAATAGTTCCTTTACTTCTTTATCTGTATTAGCAATAATTCTATTTTTTTCTGCATCACCCATTGATAAATATTGTTGTGCTGTTGATTCACGTTCTGAAATCATGCGAGTAAATACAGATTGTTCATTTTCTGCTGGAAGGTCAGTTCGTTTCATTCGGATATCTGTAACCACTATCCCAAAATTATCTCGCTCTAGTAATTCATTTACTTTTTCTGTGATACGGTCATTTAAACTGCCACGTTCGGATTTCTCGTCATTAATAATTTCATCATAGTTTAATTGCCCTAGTTCAGTACGAATGGCTGAGTAAACTAATTCATCTAACTTTGCTTCCGTATTTATTACTGTTCTTGTTACAGCAATCATTTTCTTCGGATCTTCGATTCTCCATAAAGCATAATTATCGATAAGCATCCGTTTCTTATCTCTGGTATTGATTTCTGCTTCTTTCACATCATAGACCATTTGATATTTTGGTAGAGTCTCTACCGATTGAATAAATGGAATTTTATAGCTTAATCCAGGAGTCGATTCAATTCTTACTACCTCACCAAATTGTCTTACTACTTTATACTCACCTTCTTTAACAACGAAAAAGTTCGTTAAGATGATACCAACTAGAATGAGAAAAATAACTAGAAAAATTCCACCCTTTGTGTATTTCTTCCAATCGTTAGTTCCACGCTGTTCATTAATATCAACAATATTTTGATCACTCACTCTTTTCACTTCCTTCCTCAACAACTGGTGGTGGTGTTTGTTGTTGCTGTTGTTCAGCAGGGCGAATTGGCAAATACTTCATTGTATTCCCATCGTCTTTCATAATATAAATCTCTGTATCTGGCAGAACTTGATCAAGCGTTTCGAGGATTAATCGTTGTCTAGTAATCTCTGGTGCATCCTGATATTCAGTTAACAGAGAATTAAAGACGGCTACATCCCCACGAGCTGTTTCGATTCTGGCAGCTTTGTCACCTTGTGCTCTTGAGATAATTGCGTCCTTTTCTCCCTCTGCTTCTTGGGTCTTCTGGTTGCGATATTTGTTTGCTTCATTAATTTTAGTATTCATTGTTTCACGTGCATCAGTAACATTAGTAAATGCCTTTCGGACTTCCTCATTTGGTAACTCTACATCTTGAAGTTTAACGGCAAGGATTGAAATACCAATATCATATTTTTCCACAAGCGATGTCAGTAACTCTCTAACTTCCGCCTCGATTTCTGCCTTACCGGATGTTAACGCATCATCAATTTTCGAGCTTCCAATAATACTTCTTAATGATGCTGATGTAGAATTATGAAGTATTTGTCTTGGGTCTTCAGAACTATACAAGAATGAAGCAGGGTCCGTAATTCTCCATTGTACAACAAGGTCTGCAAGTACAATGTTTTCATCTCCTGTAATCATTTTTGTTTCATCCGCATACTCAACAATTTGACCGTCCTTTTCTTCATATCCAAATTGCAAACTGAAAGTCTCCTTCGAAAGAATCTCTACTGTTTGAATCGGCCATGGCATTTTAAACTTCAAACCTGGTTCAACAATTGGGTCCCCTGCATCTCCAAAAGTAAGTAACACCGCTTGTTCAGATTCATCAACAGTGTACCAGGAAGTTAGAGCAACAACACCCAATATTATTACTACTACTGAAAGTCCTATAATGGAATAAATTCGTTTTAAACTAATCATCTCTTCCCCCTCTTTCTTTACTTTCTACTTTATTTACGACCAAATAACAAAAAGGTTTCATAAATATTACAACCCTACTCATTTTATCATGATACTAGCAATAACATAACCTTTTTACCTATCCTATTCTTTCATGACAATAGAAATAACCTTTATCCTATCAAGATATATTTCTGCCCTTCATTAATAATAGTGTTTAAGACATAAAAAAAGAGGCCAGGAAAGTGTTTCCTCGCCTAAAAAATATTCCTTGGATGAAGGGGTTTTCTACTTTATCATACAGTCGAGTTATTAAGAAAATATCAAATGATTGTAAAATTTATGTAAATATTTATTTTGCATTGATTTATTTTCTATTTAATATTACTGAAAAAGTTGTTCCTTCACCCAATTTACTCGTTACTGTAAGAAGACCGCCATGTGCTTCTACCAAATGCTTAACGATCGCTAAACCTAGACCAGTCCCACCTGAATTCCTACTTCTTGCTTTATCTACTCGATAAAACCTTTCAAAAATTCTTGGTATCTCTTCATCACTAATTCCGATCCCAGTATCGCTAATTTGAATCTCAATGTTTTCCTTATTGCCAAGAATAATAACCTTAACTGAACCACCTTGTTGAGTATAATTAATCGCATTATTTAGTAAATTGATAAAAATTTGCTTAAGTCTGTTGTAGTCACCAGCAACATAAGCGTTTCCTTCCTCATACTCTAGCTCCAAAGCAAGTTGCTTTTTTTCTGCACTCCCCTTCACCATCATCACAACGTCTAATAATATTTCCTTAATATCAACCTCTTGAACGGAAAGTGCAAAACCTTGCTGTTCTATCCTAGATAATTCTAATAATTCTTGTATAAGATTTTGGAGTCGATCACTTTCTTTCAAAATAATTGATAAAAAGTACTCTAATGATTGTGTATCATTCATTGCTCCGTCTAACAAGGTTTCTGTAAATCCCTTAATAGAAGTAACTGGAGTCCTTAGTTCGTGAGATACATTTGCTACAAAGTCTTTTCTGGTTTGTTCTAGCTTTTTTAGCTCAGTAATATCATGAAAAACAACAATTACTCCATTCCACTTATCCTTTGTGCTAATAATAGGTGCACAATACACTTCAAAATGTTTTCTTTCAATTTTTAACGGTATAACTAATTGTCTTCGGACAATTTCTTCCGTCATAAATACCTCTTCCACGATTGAGATAACTTCATCATACAAGATTACTTCGTAATATAATTGGGAGAGGTATTCAGAAGATTTCACATGAAAAATGTCTCTATATGTCCTATTAACTAGTTTGATATAACCCCGTCTATCTATTAAGAGTAACCCACTTCCCATATTTTCGATAATTGTCCTTAATCTATCCTGTTGAATCTCATGTGCAGTAGTTACATTTTCAATATTTCGGGCTAACTTATTGAGAGATTGATTAAGTACCCCAGTCTCATCAAGATGGGTTTCGTACGTTCTAGCCTTATAATTTCCTTTCGCTAATTCAATAGCAACCTTTGTAGCAGCCTCTATTGGCTTTGTATATTGACTAGTAATTTTAACTCCAATGATAAGAATAACCAAAAGCGCTAATCCTAAACTTACAATCAGCAAGATCCATACCTTATGACTCACATTTAATAATGAGGTAATGGGAGAGCTAATGATTACGAAACGCTCATTTTCATTCTCAAGTGGTAAACCATAGTAAAAGGTATTATCTTTCTCAGACATTATATGAAATTCTTTTGTCAGCGGAAGTTGTTTTTGAATAATTGTATCAATTTCGTCTGATATATTGTTTTCGAACGAATCGAATAAGAATGTGCCATCTTTCTTTAATATAGTTATTCTTATTTCCAGGGACTCACCTATTGTATTAAGAATATTTTCTAACCCATTTCCCTTGGCTATCTGTTGATTCTGAATGGTCAAGGAGACAAGCTTTGCCTCCTTATTCATTTCTGTTTGAATTGTTTTTAAATAGTAATTCTCAAACAAGTGTCCAAGTAACAGGCCCAGCCCAATAAACACTAGACTAATCAATGTTATTAATGCAAATAAAAGTCTTGAGCGAAACCTAGTCATCCACCTTAGGCTCCTCAAGCTTGTAACCTAATCCTCTTATTGTCTTAATATACATTGGTTTTTTTGTGTCTGTTTCTAACTTTTCCCGTAAATGACTAATATGTACATCTACAATTCTTGTATCTCCAGCAAAGTCATATTGCCATATCGCACTTAACAATTGATCTCTTGTTAATACCCTACCTTTATGCTTCGCCAAGTACACTAGTAGTTCAAATTCTTTCGGTGTTAATTCAAGCTGCTCATTATTAAAATAGGCTTCATATCGATCAGGAAGTAGATGTAGATCACCAATAACAAGCTTTTCTGTGTCTTCTTCACTATTACTGCTTCTATCAATCTGAATGTTAGTACGCCTAAGAATAGCCTTTACTCTTGCAACTACCTCTCTGGGACTGAATGGTTTGGTCATATAATCATCTGCACCTAGTTCAAGACCTAATACCTTATCAAATTCATCATCTTTTGCTGTAAGCATTAAAATCGGTGTCATGATTTTCTGTAATCGCAACTCCTTACAAACTTCAATTCCATCCTTTTTTGGTAGCATTAAATCAAGAACAATAAGATCTGGCATCCCCTCTTTTGCTGCATGTAAACCTGATTCCCCATCAAAGGCCGTAATAACATCAAATCCAGCTTGACTTAGATTATACTGCAATAGCGTCACAATTGACTGTTCATCATCTACTACTAAAACTTTTTTACTCATAACTTCCTCCAAAAAACGATATTAAAAGCCCCTTCATCTTCTCTCTTATCTCTATTTTTTTCACTTCTCTAGCGTACTCATTAGTTTAAAAATTATCAAGTGCAATTCCCTCAATCGGCTCTAATTTATGTGGTGGACAAACCGATATGGTACCTTCTACTACTACTTCTCCCGCTTCATTTGTTGCTTGAACATTAATTTCAACCATATGTTTAAGCAAATCTATTTCTACTATCTCAAATAAAAACTCGATTGTATCATAATGATAGACTTCTCTAGGAAAAGTAATTATTTGTTTATATAAGTGACTACCTGGCCCAGGCAAGTATTTAGAAACAGCAGATGTAATAATACCCGTTAACATAATACTAGGTACAATTGGTTTTTTAAATGGAGTTTGTGATGCATAATCGTGTTGAATATATAACGGGTTTGCATCGTTTGTAAGTCCTAAAAAAAGTAATAAATCGCGATCCTCGATTTTTTCTGTTAGAGTCAACTTTTCTCCGACAGATAGCTCTTCGATTTTCCTTCCGAGCTTTCGTTTTTTTCCTAACACTTAGCTCCAACTCCTTACACTCTTTGTAATATAGTAAAGTAAGTAAATCCTGTAAAAAAGATTGACCCTATAGGATCCTCACTATAAATATTGTAAGCCTTTTTGACATTACATACAATATTCGGATAATAAGGAAGAATCTACAAGGGTCAACCATATATATTTATCTTCATTATTTCAAGATTTTCATTACATTTTTTACTGATTCAGCTGATCTTTCAAGTGCCTCCTTCTCTTCCTTGGTTAATTCTAATTCAATAATTTTTTCAATACCATTTGCACCTAGGATGGTAGGAACACCTAAGTATATTCCATGAAATCCATATTCACCTTGTAAGTAGGCAATAGATGGAAGTATACGCCGCTGATCTTTAAGAACTGCTTCAACCATTTCTACTAAAGAAGCAGCCGGTGCGTAATAAGCACTACCATTTCCTAATAAATTAACAATTTCTCCTCCACCCTTACGTGTCCGTTCGACTATTGCTTCAAGACGATCTATCGGAATAAGAGTCTCTAAGGGAATACCTCCAGCGTATGAGTAACGGACTAGCGGTACCATATCGTCTCCATGACCCCCTAATACAAAGCCTGTTATATCCTTAACAGAAAGATTTAATTCTTGTGCAACGAATGTCCGGAAACGTGCAGTATCCAACACCCCAGATTGTCCAATGACCCGATTTTTGGGGAAGCCAGATTCTTTAAATACGGTATATGTCATTGCATCGACAGGATTTGTTAACACTACTATGTAACAGTTAGGAGAATATTTCACGATTTCTCGTGTAACACTCTTCATAATTCTTTGATTTGTTTGAACCAAATCTTCACGATTCATACCAGGTTTACGTGCAATACCGGCAGTGATAACAACAATATCAGAATCAGCTGTATCCAGGTAATTGGCTGTACCAGTTATAGAGGCATCAAAACCTTGAACAGGACTAGCTTCTAACATATCTAACGCTTTCCCCTTAGTTGAATCTTCCATTTGTGGAATGTCTACAAGAACAATATCACACAGTTCTTTTTGAGCTAAGAGGAATGCTGTTGTTGCACCTGTAAATCCTGCACCAATAACCGATACTTTTCTACGCTTAAATGTCATATTTAAATTCCTCCTTATATTTAAATAATATGAATCAGACAAGCTTATTATTCATATAAGGAACATGGACAATTTATATGGGCTCGCAAATCATCGTAAGATACAATAAATAAACCATGATTCAATTGTCGAATCATGGTTTATTTTCCCACTCTATATAGTTTGAAATTAGCCTAAGTTTTTAATTAATTCATCACCAAACTCAGAGCACTTAACTTCCGTTGCACCTTCCATCAAACGTGCAAAGTCATATGTTACAACCTTTGAAGCAATTGTTTTCTCCATAGAGTTTGTAATTAATTGAGCTGCTTCTGTCCAACCAAGGTGTTCAAGCATTAATACACCAGAAAGAAGAACGGAAGAAGGATTAACTTTATCTAAACCTGCATATTTAGGAGCTGTACCATGTGTAGCTTCAAAAATAGCATGTCCACTTTCATAGTTGATGTTCGCACCTGGAGCGATACCAATTCCACCAACTTGTGCAGCTAATGCATCAGAAATGTAGTCACCATTTAGGTTCATTGTAGCTACTACATCAAATTCACGCGGACGAGTGAGAATTTGTTGTAGGAAGATATCAGCAATTGCATCTTTTACAATGATTTTCCCTGCTGCTTCAGCATCTCCTTGCGCTTTATTTGCAGCATCTTTACCTTCTGCTTCAACAATGCGGTCATATTGACCCCAAGTGAATACTTTATCACCGAACTCTTGCTCAGCAAGCTCATAACCCCAGTTCTTGAAAGCTCCTTCAGTGAACTTCATGATATTACCTTTATGAACTAATGTTACAGACTTACGACCATGTTCAATTGCATAATTAATTGCTGCACGAACTAAACGGCTTGTCCCTTCCTTTGAAACTGGCTTGATCCCAATACCAGAAGTTTCTGGGAAGCGAATTTTGTTTACTCCCATTTCACTTTGTAAGAAATTAATTACTTTTTGTACTTCTTCAGTACCTGCAGCATATTCAATACCTGCGTAGATATCTTCAGTATTTTCACGGAAGATTACCATATCAGTATCTTCAGGACGCTTTATTGGAGATGGTACACCATTGAAATAGCGAACAGGTCGCAGGCAAGTAAATAAATCTAATTCTTGACGCAATGCAACGTTTAGAGAACGAATTCCTCCACCAATTGGTGTAGTTAAAGGACCTTTAATCGCAATTATGTATTCACGAATAACATCAAGTGTTTCAGCAGGAAGCCATTCACCAGTTTGATTGAATGCTTTTTCACCAGCTAGTACTTCTTTCCAAACAATTGATTTTTCACCATTATAAGCTTTTTCAACAGCAGCTTCGAGAACTCGAGATGCAGCAGCCCAAATGTCCGGACCAATTCCATCTCCCTCGATATAAGGAATAACTGGATTGTTAGGAACGTTTAATACACCATTTTGTACTGTAATCTTTTCACCTTGTGTCACAAAAATTACCTCCCATAAAATATAAGTCTAATTTTACGGTAGTTAGCCATGATAGAAATAATCCTTCAGTCTAACTACCTATACTATTGTATCGAAAAATTGAAACATTTTCATTCATAAAAAAAATTTTATCATGTAAGGCTCTTTTCTTAAATGATTGTTGCTATTATCTAAAATGAAAGGTTGATAAGTGTTTCTTATTATTATCTGTAAAATTCATCGCAGAAAAGATGACTGAACATTGAATTCGTTGACCTTCTAGATACGTAATAACAACAAAGATTGCTAATCAGCTTAAATTAAATGCGTTGTTCTACTGGAATATAAGTCTGTTTACTCGGTCCAGTGTATTCTGCACGTGGACGAATAAGTCGGTTGTTTTCATATTGTTCAAGGATATGTGCTAGCCATCCTGATACACGACTAACTGCAAAAATTGGTGTGAATAAATCGTGATCAATCCCTAGGCTATGGTACATAGATGCGGAATAAAAATCAACATTTGGTGGCAATGGCTTAATATTTGTCACTAGTTCTTCAATTCTAGTTGACATTTCATACCATTTTGTTTCTCCAGTGATGGTTGTTAATCGTTTAGACATTTCTTTAAGATGTTTTGCACGAGGGTCACCTTTTCGGTATACACGATGACCAAAGCCCATAATCTTTTCCTTATTATTAAATTTTTCTAAGATATATGGTTCAACATTATCAACATTTTCAATCTCAGTTAACATTTTCATAACTGCTTCATTTGCTCCACCATGTAGAGGCCCTTTCAATGCACCAATAGCAGAAGTAATACCTGAATATACATCAGAAAGTGTAGCAACACATACTCGAGCTGTAAATGTGGAAGCATTTAATTCATGGTCGGCATGTAAAACTAGCGCCTTATTAAATGCTTCTACTGCTATTGGACTTGGCTCCTCTCCTTTAAGCATGTATAAAAAGTTTGCTGCAATACCTAAATCAGTACGTGGAGATACCGGGTCTAGCCCTTTTCTAACACGTGAGAACGCCGTTACAATCGTAGGTAATTTTGCTTGAAGGCGAATAGCTTTACGATAGTTTGCATCCTTTTCCATTATATCTGCCTCATCATCATATAAAGCTAGCAATGAAACAGCAGAACGTAACGCTGCCATTGGATGTACTTTATCGATTGGATAAGTATGGAAATGCTTTAATACTTCATCTGGTAGGCTAGCATTTTCAGCTAACTGTTGTTTTAATTCAGTAAGCTCCTTCTGGTTAGGAAGTTTCCCATGCCATAGTAGATAAATAACTTCTTCGAAACTAGCATGTTCAGCTAATTCATCAATGTCATATCCAGCATACGTTAACGTATCATCAATAATCGAACTAACAGATGATGTTGTTGCTACAACCCCTTCAAGACCCTTTGTTACTGTCATTTAATCCTCTCCTTTTCTAAATAAAACTTTCCCCTTTTCCCATATACATTTTGTTTGCCTGAGCGCTTGCTCAAAAGTGGAGCATTTTACTTGTTTTGGTTTTTCTAAAAGAAAATGCTTTCATTTTCACGGAATAAAAAACAAAATAAAAGTAAGAGTTTTCTCCGAAATAATCGGGTGAAATGAATGTATGTAGGAAGAGTCTACCCCTATCTACCATTATATACAATTATCAGACTTTTGTGAATCCAAAAGAGCAAATCCAATCCAAATTATTATTATAAAAAAGTTTTTTATGCTTGTTACGTTAAGAAACTATGTAGTATTAAAGCTATTCGATTGAACAATACAAGCCATTATTACTTTTACACTCTCATAATAGAAAACTAAAAAGCATTTCATCTTTCTAAGGGTTTAAGTGAGAAACTTTAGAATTCTCATTGCCAAATAGGCAATTCCTGCTCCAATAAGCGGACCAACGGCAACACCTTTAAAAAGAGCCACTGCAATGATTGTACCAAAAACAAGTGCTGTTGTGATATGCGGATCATCTGCTAAAAGAGTAACACCACCCTTTGCTAGCAAGGCAACAAATATACCTGAAATTAACGCTATCCAAGCATATGAAGATTTCGTAGCCTCTAACAGCTGCTTAAAGCCTATCTCTCCAGTAGCAATAGGGACTAATACCGCAATTGTGATAATTGTAACTCCCCAATGAATTCCTTTACTCTGAAGATAGGGATAGATTTTTGTGTCTAAACCAATCAATTTAGTTATGAGTAGTGCTCCTACCGCAATCATTAAAGATTGATTTTTTCCAAGAAGGCCTATAATAAATAGTATTGCTAAGAATGCCGTTGCCTGATTAAACAACATTTCCACCCTTCCAATTCACCCACTTTATTATCCTAACATAGAACTGAAATCTTAGCCAAGATAACAAATATGATAGTATTATTTATTGAATCTCATTTACTTTATTTTTTCCTAAGTAATTTTACCTAATTCGAACTTAATCCTTTAAATTACCTCTCCATATTTGTAAAATATTACTATATAGTTCTTTAAGATATTTGGACGAAGACAGCCATTTTTAAAGATCGGAGACGAAGATATTGAAGGTAAACTACCTGTATAGTGCACTACGACTTTTGTTGATAATTGTTTCTATTATTCTCGGCTTATTTATAGCATATTATGTTGCAAAAGTTACTTATCCTTTTCTTATTGCTTTTGTGATTGCATATCTAATTAATCCGTTAGTAACCTTCTTCGAAAATAAAGGACGAATGCCAAGAACGCTAGCTGTGTTTGTATCGCTATCGATTGTTTTTGCAGTAGTTGCTGGGCTGGTTACATTATTAGTTGCGGAGATTATTTCAGGAGCAAATTACCTAGCTAATGAGGTACCTAAACACTTTGAAAACCTTGTTCAGTATATTGAGGAAATGATAGCTGCCCAGTTAATTCCTCTCTACAATCAACTAACAAATTTATTTAATAATCTCGAAGCTGATCAGCAGCAGACTATTTTGAACAATATCGAAAATGTGGGGGCAACGTTAACAACAACTGTTGGGGAATTTATTCAGAACTTCTTTAGAAAGATTCCAGATATATTAGGCTGGTTACCTAATGCAGCAACAGTCATTATTTTCTCACTGTTAGCGACATTCTTTATAAGTAAGGATTGGAGTCGACTAAATACTTTTGGAAGTAAATTGCTCCCTAAGAAAGCACGTAATAGTAGCAAAACAGTCATTGCTGATTTAAAAAAGGCATTGTTCGGTTTTATCAAAGCACAGGCCACACTTATCTCAATCACTACCATAATCGTATTAATTGGATTATTGTTTTTAAGAGTGAACTACGCGATTACAATAGCACTATTAATTGGAATCGTAGATTTACTCCCATATTTAGGAACAGGTCTAGTATTTGTACCCTGGATTATCTATTCAGCATTTAGTGGCGAAGTTCATTTTGCAATTGGCTTAGGGATATTGTATCTTGTTGTTCTTATTCAAAGGCAACTAATGGAACCAAAAATTTTGTCTTCTAATATCGGGATTGATCCTTTAGCAACATTAGTAGCTTTATTTGTCGGTTTTAAAACGATTGGATTTTTAGGATTAATTGTAGGACCTGTATTACTTGTCATCATTAAAACATTACACAGTGCTGGTGTGTTTAGAGATATATGGGGATTTGTGATTGGTAAAGAAGAAATAAAATAAGGAAAGGTGTTCAGGAAGTATAGCAAGTACTTTTACTAGTAGGCTATACTGCTTAGGACACCTTTCCTTTTTATAATCATAAAACCTTTTTTATCTTCGAATAACTGTAAAATTCCCACGGTTTATTATTCGTTGAATTAGTTTCCCTATGAATGGTTTGATCATATTACGAGTTGGGGGTAAGAGTAACAAAAATCCAACAGTATCTGTTATGAATCCAGGCGTTAATAAAAGCACACCGCCTACAAGTACACAGATACCATCAATAATAGATTCACCTGGAATATGACCATAGCTCATTTCACGTTGTGCTTTTCTCAACGTTTCTAAGCCTTGTTGCTTGGCAAGCCATGCCCCAATAACACCTGTTAAAATAATAAGGATAATTGTAGGCCATGCCCCAATTATATTGCCAAAGAACACCAATAGTCCTATTTCTAACGCAGGAACAACAATGATAAGGGCTAATAAGATACGAAACATTCCTTCAAACCTCTCTTCCCTCTTCAGTAGCACCTCTGGTCTACTACTTAATTCCACAACTTCATAGCCTGTACATAATTATATGGCTAAATAGAAAAAAAGAGAAGGAATTCCTTCTCTTTCCCACTATTAAAGTACGCTTGCATGTCCTTCGTAGACAATCCCTTGAGTCGAATCAACTGTAACTTCTTGGTCATCTTTAAATAATGAAGTAACATTTTCAACACCAACAATTACAGGAATTCCTAAGCTTAAACCAACAACAGCTGCGTGGCTTGTTAGGCCTCCTTCTTCAACTATCAATGCTGATGCTTTTTCTAGAGCTGGCATCATATCTTTATCTGTAGCTTTTGTTACAATAATAGCGCCATCTTTCATTTTACTAAGAACTTCTTCACTTGATTCAGCTACAATTACCTTACCATAAGCTGATTTACGACCAACACCTTGTCCCTTTACAATCACATCGCCGACTACATGAACTTTAATTAAGTTAGTAGTTCCAGCCTCTCCAGCAGGTACACCAGCAGTAATGATTACAAGATCTCCATGTTTAATGATACCTGAGTTTAGTCCTTGGTCAACTGCGATGTCTAACATTTCATCTGTGGAATTACACTCTTCACCTAAGCGAGCATGAACACCCCATACAAGAGAAAGCTTTCTCGCAGCTGATTCACTCACTGTAACTGCAACAATTGGTGCTTTTGGACGATATTTCGAAATCATTCGTGCAGTATATCCACTTACCGTGGAAGCAAGAATTGCTGATGCATCTAAATTAATGGCAGTATGAGCAACTGATTGACCAATCGCATCTGTTATTGTCATACCTGAAAGCTTGCTACGCTTAGTTAAGATATCACGGTAACCAAGAGCTTCTTCTGCACGAGACGCAATATTGTGCATTGTTTGAACAGCTTCAATAGGATATGAACCAGCTGCTGTTTCACCGGAAAGCATAATAGCATCTGTTCCATCAAAGATTGCATTTGCAACGTCACTTGCCTCTGCACGTGTAGGTCTTGGGTTACGCTGCATAGAATCTAACATTTGTGTTGCAGTGATAACTGGTTTACCTAACGCGTTACATTTCTTAATTAACTCTTTTTGAACAAGTGGTACTTCTTCAGCTGGAATTTCTACTCCTAAATCACCACGGGCAACCATTAATCCATCAGAAACCTCTAAGATTTCATCAATGTTGTCAACACCTTCTTGATTTTCAATCTTAGGGATAATTTGAATATCTGAAGCATTATGTTCTTCTAATAACTCACGAATTTCTAATACATCAGAAGCACGGCGGACAAAGGATGCCGCGATAAAATCTACACCTTGTTCTATACCGAATACAATATCCTTAGCGTCTTTCTCAGTGATTCCAGGTAAATTCACTTTTACGCCTGGAACATTTACACCTTTTTTATTTTTTAATGTGCCACTGTTCAATATTTTTGTGTGAATTTCATTTTTATCGGTATCAATAGTAGTTACCTCTAAACCAATCAAGCCATCATCTAATAAAATCTTTGAACCAACTTCAACATCATCCATCAATCCAGAATATGTAATTGAGAATTTTTCAGTTGTTCCAACAACTTCTTCCATTGAGATGATAATGTTTGATCCTTCTTTCAGCTCAATGGCACCATTTTCCATTGTATTTGTGCGAATTTCTGGTCCTTTTGTATCAAGTAAAATAGCTACTGTTTTACCTGTTGTTTTTGATGCTTCACGAAGGTTTTTTATTCTTGCACCATGTTCTTCAAAATCGCCGTGTGAGAAATTTAAACGAGCTACATTCATTCCAGCATTTATAAGTTCTGTAAGTTTTTCTACACTTTCACTAGCAGGTCCGATCGTACATACTATTTTTGTTTTACGCATTTTTGTTGTTTCCTCCTAAATTGCACCTTTAATATCCTAAGAATGGCAAGAGATAACTTGTGCCTCTTACACTTAATTGCTAAACTGAAAACGATTCCAGATACATTATATTGATAACTCTTCTGAAAGCTTATACATTGAATGATCAATTGTATGTGGTCGATCTAATATCTCAATGATATCATGGTCAACAAGTTTATTATTTTGTATGCCGACTGCACGTCCACCTTTACCTTCAATCAATAATTCAACTGCTCGGGCACCTAGTCTACTAGCTAATACTCTGTCAAAAGCAGTAGGTGATCCGCCACGTTGAATATGTCCTAATACACTTACACGTGTTTCAAATTTTGTTGCTTCTTGAATGCTCTTCCCAATTTCAACACCGCTTCCGACACCTTCAGCAACAACGATAATACTATGCTTTTTGCCACGTTCATGCCCACGCTTAAGCCTTGCAATCACGTCATCGATTTCATAGTCCGCTTCTGGGATTAAAATAGTTTCTGCTCCACCAGCTAATCCTGACCATAATGCTAGGTCGCCTGCATGTCGACCCATTACCTCTATTACATATGTACGTTCATGAGAAGTTGCTGTATCTCTAATTTTATCTATTGCATCAATAACAGTATTTAATGCGGTATCAAATCCGATTGTAAAGTCAGTTCCAGGTATATCATTATCAATGGTACCTGGCACTCCAACAGTAGGGAATCCATGTTCAGTTAGCTTTTTTGCCCCACGGTATGAGCCATCTCCACCAATCACAACAAGTCCTTCAATACCGATTTTATTTAATTGTTCAATACCCTTTTTCTGCCCTTCGAGTGTCTTAAAATCCTCACTTCTAGCAGTAAAAAGCTTCGTTCCTCCACGATGGATGATATCCCCTACAGAACCAAGTTCAAGCTTTTTAATCTGGCCTGACATTAATCCAGCATATCCTTGGTAAATACCGTAAACTTCAATGTTATGGTATATTGCTTTTCGCACAACGGCACGAACTGCAGCATTCATACCTGGAGAATCTCCCCCACTGGTTAACACAGCAATTTTTTTCATTTTTTTCACCTCATCATATATAGTAGCAATAATATCCAGTTATTTATACATATGCTTTATATTTTTTCAAAACATCTTTAACTGTATACTACTGTTCTACAATATTTTTAACATACCACGAAGAAATACCGAAAACAATAGAGAAGATGTGAAAACTTCTTCATACTGTTAATGTTAGAAACTTCAAAAAAATAAGATAAATACGAAAAGTGTACGCACCTGTCATCGCAGTTCAAACTAATAGGAGCATTGACACAAGGTTTATGAAACATTAATGCTCCAGTGCTAAAAGAAGCTCTGTTCAGCTCGTCGCAAAGCTACATGTACCATTTCATCGAAGTAAAAACATGTAGTTTTTTAAAATAGGTTCTGTGCTGACTTATTTGTAGGGAGATGATCCGTAAGAGTTTGTTTGATATGCGATAGGGGCTGTAGCTAGACTAAGCAAGGCATAAGCGCTTTTAAGGATAATGAAGCTGACCAATATTTTAGTACATCACCTCTCATAGATGTATATACAAATTCGGTCAGCTCTTTAGTAGGTTACTTTATCTCGAAATATTCATTATCAGCTTGGTATTGCCCAATCATTTTATACTTATTATAACGTTCTTGAACTAGTGTTTCCTTATCTAAGCCACGTAATTTTAGTAATGACTCTCTCAACACTACATCAATTGCCTCAGCTTGTGCGGTGACATCTTTATGTGCGCCACCTTTCACTTCTGGTATAATTTCATCAACAACACCTAGTGCTTTTAAGTCAGGAGCTGTAATTTTCATGGTTTCAGCAGCTTTCTTAGCTAACCCAGCATCCTTCCAAAGTAGTGCCGCAGCACCCTCTGGGGATATAACAGAATAGGTTGAGTTCTCAAGCATGTGAATATAGTTACCTACTCCTAAAGCTAGAGCACCTCCGCTACCACCCTCGCCGATTACAATACAAACAACCGGCACTGAAAGTCCAGCCATTTCAAATAGGTTTTTAGCGATTGCTTCACTCTGACCTCTCTCTTCAGCTGCTTTACCAGGATATGCACCTTTTGTATCAATAAAGCAAATAATCGGTCTATTAAACTTTTCGGCTTGCTTCATTAATCTTAGCGCTTTACGGTATCCTTCTGGATGAGGCATACCAAAATTGCGTCTGATATTTTCCTTTGTATCTTTCCCACGTTGGTGACCTATAACCGTAACTGGGATTCCATGGTATTTAGCTATACCTCCAACGATTGCTTCATCATCACCGTAAAATCTGTCTCCGTGGCATTCTAGAAAATTTTCAAATAGGTGTGAAATATAATCTTGCGTTGTTGGACGATTAGGATGTCTTGCAATCTGAACGCGATCCCAGGGCTTCATATTTCCATATACTTCATTTTCCAGTTTTTCTAATCTAGTTTCTAATTTTGAAATCTCATCAGACAAATCAACATCCGTGTTTTGGGTAAACTCTTTTAATTCATGTATCTTCTTTCGAAGTTCTATCACAGGTTTTTCAAATTCAAGTTCACCTACCAATTGAACTCACCTCCTGCTTGATGCAGCTCTAAAACAGTACCAAGTGTTTCCTTCATTTCAAGTCGATGAAGTACCCTATCTAATTGTCCATGTTTCATTAAAAATTCTGCAGTTTGAAAATCATCTGGCAATTCCTCTCGAATCGTCTGTTCAATAATCCTTCTACCAGCAAAGCCTATTAACGCACCTGGTTCTGCAAAGTTATAATCACCTAAAGATGCAAAGCTTGCGGAAACACCACCAGTTGTTGGGTGTGTCATCACCGAAATGATTAACCCACCTTGGTCACTAAATAGCTTTAAAGCTGAACTTGTTTTTGCCATTTGCATAAGGCTAAGGACACCTTCTTGCATTCTTGCCCCACCAGAAGCTGTAAAGATAATAAACGGAACCTTTAATTCCATCGCACGTTCGATTGCTCTTGTAATCTTTTCACCTACAACAGAGCCCATACTTCCCATTCTAAATCTAGCATCCATTATTGCAACTACAGTATGAAAGGTATTAATTTTCCCCTCTCCAGTTACAACAGCCTCATTCAGCTTTGTTTTCACCTGGTCTTTTTCTAGCTTTTCAAGATAATCCGGGAAGCCTAACGGATTTTCTGACATCATTGTCGTATCATACTCAACAAAGCTTCCTTCATCTAACAAGCCATCTATCCTTTCATATGCTGACATTTGATGATGATGGCCACAGTTCATACAAACTTTTAAATTTTTTACTAGCTCTTTCGTATACATGATTTTTTTACAGCTTGGACATTTTGTCATGATCCCTTCTGGAACATCTTGCTTAGCTTGCTCTGAAGGGATTGCTGCATATTTCTTCTTTTTCACAAAAAAATCTTTAATCAAGTAGAAACCTCCTTACAATCAATACTAGGGCTGTTATCGTAAATTTTATATTTTTCCATATCTAAAAAGGGCTATTTTACAAGGATTAACTATTAATCTGTTTAGGTGCCTTACCACTAGAGATCCTATCATATGTCTGAATGGCTTTTATGGTATCGCGCTCTTTTAAGTCATTAACCAATTGAGTAATATCGTCTATTCTAAATGTTTTCATTTTATTTGTTTCTGACAAACGATGGTATTCATTGATTATGAGCCAGATTCTTACGAGGAGCAAATTATTTGTAGCCTCAACAACTGTTTTCATTAAAAACTCGAAGGTTAACTCTTTTTCGATAATATGTTGTTCTAGTACATGTAACTGTTCTTCACTTATTCTACTGCATGCTAGCCTGATACTTTCACGCTCCAAAAGAAACTTAGTTTCAAGCAAATCTTCTACTTTTTTATTACCTTGAAGGATAAATGTTCCAATCAAGTCAACAAACTGGTGATTGCCAAAGTTTTTAATGAATGTTCCTTCGCCACGTCTCGTTTCTATAAGCCCTAATAACTCTAATGCTCTTAATCCCTCTCTAACAGAGGAACGCCCTACTTTTAGCTGGTCTGACAATTCACGTTCTGATGGAATTTTATCACCAGGTAAGAGTCCGTCTTTGGCAACTAGTTCTCGTATTTTATTTACTATTTCTATATAAACCTTTGTATTTGAAGAGGTCACAATCGATTGTTCACTCACCTTGTCCGATAATTGCTAATCTTTTCGTTTTTTCAGCTACTTCCTCTGGATTAACTTTCAACCTTGCCACTCCAGTTTCCATTGCTGCCTTTGCAACAGCTGCCGCAACTGCAGGTGCAACCCTAGCATCAAAAGGTGCCGGTATTACATATTCTGTCGAGAGTTTGTCTTCAGGTATTAATGACGCAATTGCCCGAACAGCAGCAATTTTCATTTCTTCATTTATATGTGTTGCACGTACATCAAGTGCCCCTCGAAAAATTCCTGGAAAAGCTAATACGTTATTTACTTGATTCGGGAAATCAGATCGACCTGTACCAATAACTTTTGCTCCTGCTTTAATTGCATCAGCTGGCATAATTTCTGGATTCGGATTTGCCATAGCAAAAATAATTGGGTCATTATTCATATTTTGTATCATATCAGATGTTAATGCACCTTCAACCGATACACCTATAAATACATCCGCATCTTTAATAACATCTGATAGACTACCTTCCAATCGTTTATAATTCGTGTATTTAGCAACTTCAGCTTTAACGGAATTCATTCCATATGAACGTCCGTCAAAAATTGCTCCCTTTGAATCACACATGATAATATCACGCACACCATAATGATATAGTAATTTTATAATTGCAATCCCAGCCGCACCAGCTCCGTTTGCAACTACTTTAATTTCTGACATCTTTTTATTTACTAGCTTTAGTGCATTTACAAGTCCTGCTGCTGTAACAATTGCTGTGCCATGCTGATCATCATGAAAAATAGGGATATTTGTTTCTCTTTTTAACCGTTCCTCAATAACAAAGCAATTCGGTGCAGCAATATCCTCTAAGTTTACGCCCCCAAAGGTTGGTTCTAACAGCTTAACAGTTTCGATGATTTTTTCAACATCGGTTGTATTCAAACAGATTGGAAAAGCATCGACCCCTGCAAAACTTTTAAATAATACAGCTTTGCCCTCCATCACGGGAAGTGCTGCCTCTGGTCCAATATTCCCGAGTCCAAGTACTGCTGTTCCATCTGAAACTACTGCAACCATATTACCCTTCATTGTGTAATCAAATACTTTTCCTTTATCATCATAGATTTCCTTGCAAGGCTCTGCGACGCCTGGAGAATAGGCAAGGCTTAAGTCTTTGGCATTTTTCACAGGCACTTTTGACTTAGTTTCAAGTTTACCTTTAGAAACTTGATGAATATGCAGTGCTTCTTCTCTTAAAGTCATCTACTCACTCCTTACATGTAAGGTGCACGTTTTATTAAGTGGTCAGACCACGTAAAGCTCTCTCCAATATACCATAATTTAAATTGCAATACAGCCATTTTATGACTTTAATACAATATTTATATTACCTAAAAGTGTGTTTAATGACGCGATACACTGTTCTGTTGGATTTACCCAGTATTCTTTTTGAAGCTTTATTGTCTTTTGTTCGCGTTCATAATAAATTACGACTGGTGTATTCCCACTATTTTGCTTAAGAGTCCTTTTTAGATTTTCGAAGATATGTTGTTCTTGTAGATTCTTCTCAACCTTTATAAAGAGAGTTTGCTGTTTCTTTTCCTTTACTTGATTGATAAAAGTATCGACCGTTTTTACATCTTTCATAATTAATTGTAGTTTTTGATCACGGAATTCTGTTTGTACGTCAGCAATGATAATTTGACCTTTCTGTAATTCCTTTACATGATATTTATATATAGTAGGAAATGCTACAGCATCAAAATCACCCGTTTCATCACTTAGTGTTAAGAATGCCATAACTTCTCCTTTTTTGGTCCGTATTGTTCGTTCATTTGTCACTAACCCACACACTTTTATTCTACTACGAGCGGTTTGAGCGGCTAAATCAGCTAAGGAAACGACCCCAAAATCAGCTAACTGCTTGGAATATGAACTCACAGGATGACTGGATAAATAGAAACCTAGTGCTTCTTTTTCAAATCTAAGCTTTTCTTCAGTTGTAAATGGATTAATTTCTACATATTTCGGTTTTAAGAAAAAATCTTCATCATCGAACAAATCAATTTGATTATCATTATGAGGATTAACCAGTTCTGCATGTTCAAGTGCTACATCAATCGTTGCGAGTAATGTCGCACGCTCTTCACCAAATTCATCAAAGGCTCCTGAACAAACTAACGATTCTAGAATTCTACGATTCACCTGTTTCATCGAGGTTCTAATGCAAAAATCAAATAAATCACTGTAGGATTTCTTCTTTCTAACCTCAACAATTTCACGGAAAGCCGTCGCTCCAACATTTTTTATTGCAGCTAAGCTAAAACGAATATTACCTTTCTCAACTGAAAAAGGATATCTACTTTTATTAATAGATGGAGGAAGAATTTTTATACCATTCTGCTTGGCCTCCCTGATATATTCAGCAACTTTCTCATCATTACCAATAACACTTGTCAGCAATGCAGCAGTAAAATACAACCTATAATTTGCTTTTAAATATGCGAGTTGATAGGCAATCATGCTATATGCAACAGCATGGCTACGATTAAATCCATAATTCGCGAATCTTACAATTAAATCATAAATTAAGTTCGCAACATCACTTTCATAACCATTTTCCATGCAACCTTTTACAAAGTGCTCCCTTTCTCTATCTAATACATCTTTTTTCTTTTTACTTACCGCTCTCCGTAATAAATCTGCTTCACCTAATGAGAAGTTGGCGATTTTAGATGCAATTTGTATGATTTGTTCTTGATATACGATAACACCATATGTTGGTTTTAATATTGTTTCTAAGTCTGGATGTGGATATGTCACTTGTTCATACTTATGTTTCCGTGCAATATAAACAGGGATGTTTTCCATCGGTCCTGGTCTATATAACGCATTAACGGCAACTATATCCTCTAGCTCGGTTGGTTTTAGTCTCATTAGAACGTTTCTCATTCCCGCTGACTCTAATTGAAAAATACCAGTGGTGTCACCCTTACTTAGTAATGAATATGTAGCCGAATCATTGAATGGAATGGCTGACAAATCAAGTTGCTTTCCAGTAGATTTTTTTATCATCGTTACAATATTGTCAAGCAATGTTAGATTACGCAACCCCAAAAAATCCATTTTAAGTAAGCCTATTTCCTCTAAGATATCCATCGAAAATTGGGTCAAATATACACCATCATGACCATCCTGAATCGCAATTAGTTCTGTTAATGGCTGTTCACTAATCACAACCCCCGCAGCATGTGTGGATGTATGTCGAGGAAGGCCTTCTAGCTTCATCGCCGTATAAAAAATCCTTTTTCCAAGATCAGACTGTTCAATGTAATCCCTTAATGTTTGTGATTCTTCGTAAGCTTGTTTAAGTGTAATACCTAATCTAGACGGAATTTGCCTTGCAATAAAATCAGCTTCCTTACCAGATATACCCATAACTCTTCCAACATCTCGAAGTGAGGCTCGGGCTGCCATCGTCCCATAGGTGATAATTTGCGCAACATGTAATTGACCATATTTTTTTGCCACATATGAAATAAGTTCATCACGACGATTGTCAGGAAAATCTATATCAATATCTGGCATGGATACACGTTCTGGATTTAGAAATCGTTCAAACAATAAATGATGTTTCATTGGATCAACATCAGTAATTTCTAATACATATGCAACTATGGAACCCGCTGCTGAGCCCCGACCAGGCCCTGTTAAGATTCCTTGTTCGTGAGCATACTTCATAAAATCCCAAACAATGAGGAAGTAATCACTAAAATTCATCTTGTTAATTATCTCCAACTCATACGTTAAACGTTCAAGCTGATCATCGGAAGGAACATGATAACGTTCCTTCAATCCCCTCATACAGATTCGTGCTAAATATTTATCAGCAGATTCACCGTTTGGCACAGGGTATTTTGGAAGAGCACGTTGACCTAATTCAATTTCGACCTGACACATATTTGAGATAGTAATTGTATTCTCTAACAAATCTGGTTCATCAGAGAACATTTCTACCATTTCTGAGATAGATTTCAAATAATAATGATCAGTTGGTAGCTTGTGCCTTTGCTCATCTGAAAGCTTTGTTCCATGTTTAATCGATAGCAAACATTCATGAGCAAATGAATCAGTTTTTTCAAGATAATGGACGTCATTTGTAGCAACCATTAAGATGTTTTCTTCCCTACATAGTTGTCTAATCCGTGCATTTAGACCACTTTCTTTATCTGTATGATGGTTTTGTATTGAACAGTAAAAACTATTCTCCTCAAAGATTCTTTTAAAATAAGAAAGACTTTTACGTGCATCTTCCATTTTATCTTCAAGAATAAATTGCTCAATTTCTCCCTGTATTCCAGGAGTTATTGCTATCAGTCCTTGACAATAATGTGGCAACCACTTTTTAGGCAACCCTTCTTTCGATTTTGTTTGTACAATGCTACTAAGTTTAAGAAGGTTTCGGTAGCCTTGCTGATTCTTAGCTAATAAAATTAGTGGACAAGCTTTCTCTCCATCTTGGTTCTCATCAATTAAAATAGAGAGTGTTAAGCCAATTATAGGTTTCATACCAAGTTTTTTACACTCTTTATAAAATGGGATGATGCCGTACATCACATTAACATCTGTTAATGCTAGTTCCTTATACCCTAGTTCACTTGCCCTTCTTACCAATTCTTCAACCTTAGCCGAACTAGTAAGAAGACTATATGCACTTTTAACTTGAAGGTGAACAAATGACATTTCAACCCCACCTTTCTAAGAAAAATATTTCATTTTATCTTTCTGTTTTGTATGTCAACTTCTTTGGTTTTGTTTGTAGAATTCATTTTAGTCTAATAAGTATTGTTAAGCATCCCTTAACTACTTTTCCTTTAGTAAATTATAGTCCTATTTGCAAACTCAAACAAATATAAGCAATGACGTACTGTTTTTATAATAAAAAATAGCAAAGATACTCAAACATACTTGTATTTGTTTGTCCATATACATAAGTAAAGAAAGCATGTTGAGAATTTGTTAACTGTTATTATCAAAGGGGTGACTATATGGACATGAAAGAGGCTTTTATGCCAGCATTTATACACAGCTATTTCATTGCTCTTGGAGTGTTATTAGGGGGAGCTTTAATAGGAGGTATAGGGGCGTTTATCACTGGCGAAGCTCCACTGACTGAAGTGTTCAAGATGGCAAATCGGTTAAAGATTTGGGCACTCGTTGCCGCAATCGGGGGAACATTTGATGCCTTTTATAGCTTTGAACGAGGTATTTTTGAAGGACAGACAAAAGATATATTCAAACAATTTTTATTAATCATCTCTGCCATGGGAGGAGCACAGACAGGCTGGACAATTATTACTTGGCTTACACAGGAGCATATCTCATAATGAGAATTCCGCCATTATATCAACAACCGGGTTGGCAACGTTTTTTTGCTGGGGTGTTTATTGGAGCTCTTATTAGTTGGTTTGTCTTTTTATTTCAATATGGTGTATTGCAGGAACAACAGGTCCAAATGATCACAAAACAGCAGGGTACAATAAAAAACCTTGAAGATTATCGTGATACCCTAATTGAAAATGAGGCAAAATTAAATGAAGAAAACAAGAAGAAGCTAATTATTCAGGATTTTAAAATCGACATTATCAATTATAAAAAGTTCAAACTTGCACCATTAACTAGACATAGTTTAACAGATTCTGTTACAAAAGAACTTAATCACCTTATTACAATGGATATCGAAAGTGTTTCAAAAAATAAAGAACTACTTAAAAAAGCAATTGAAAATAAATGGTACAAAATTGATGACAAAAATTATAAACTACAAGTTTATGCTGTTTACTTCGATACAACTCTAGAAATTTCTCTTAAAATTGAATTGGTAAAATAGGTCACCTTTCATAAAACCCTCTTCTTATTAGAATGACTAAACTAATCAATTAATATTTATGCGAAAAAAAGTGTATGGAAATATGGAACATGTTTCCTTACACTTTTTTCTTTGATTTATATATCATTACGTACCAACTTGTTCAAATCACTTAACACTAAATCAACTTCGTCCCATGAATAGATAGAAGCACCTGCTGCAAGTGGATGTCCTCCACCTTTATATTTCTGGGCAACTTTATTAATAATAGGACCTTTTGAGCGTAAACGGACTCGAATCTGGTCTGCTTCCTCAACGAAGAATGCCCAACAAACAATACCTTCTATATCACCTAAGATGCTAACTAGTTGTGCCGCTTCAGTCGCATTAACTCCATACCTATCCAAGACATCTTTTGTAACAATCATGGAGGCAACCCCGTTTTTCGAAATGTTATAGTTCTGAAGTACATAACCACTTAGTCGGGTTACTTTTTCCTTTCTAGTATATAGACCTTCGTATAGATCAGGAAAGGAAAAATTATATTTTATAAGTTCCCCTGCATATGTAAAGGTTCTTGAGTTTGTACTCGGGAAAAGAAAACGTCCTGTATCACCAACAATACCTGCGAAAATATATCTAGCTGCTTCATCTGTTAATACGAGTTCTGTATCTTTCCCATATAAATACAATTCATATATCATTTCACTTGTAGAGCTTGCGGTTGTATCAACCCATAACAAATCCCCGTATGGATCTTCGTTTGGATGATGGTCTATTTTAATGATCGTTTTAGCAAGCATATAACGATTGTCACAAATTCTCTCCTTATTTGCAGTATCACATATAATTGCAAGTGCATCTTGGTACAATTCATCAGGAATATTATCCATCTCCCTCAAAAAGGTAAGTGATTGTTCATTTTCCCCAACAACAAATACCTGTTTTTGCGGAAAGGAGGATTTAATAATTTCTGCTAAACCACATTGTGAACCATATGCATCAGGGTCAGGCCGTACATGTCTATGGATGATAATTGTATCAAACTGCCGGATCATATTGATTATTTCTGTTTTCATTTCTTCACCTTTTTCATATTCATTTTATCATTCTAAGCAATTTCATTTTATTGATACTTAGATTCTATTAAAGATATGTAATATCCCTGCTTTTACGGAGTCCCTGTAGAAATATTTTAGTACAAACGTTAAAATAAAATCTAGTAGTAAGAAGATGGAGGAGTTTACATGCCAATTTTTGTTATCTTTATTGTAATTGCTTTTGCATTTTATATTTTTTATAAAGCAAAATATTTTCAAACAAAACGTCCTATTGAAAAAAAGTGGATCTCAGCAAAGTCCAGTATTGCTTTAGGAGTATTTGTCTTATTCTTTGGAATTAACGCTATTTTTCTCCACCCTTCAACTGTATCTCTCATTGTTGGTGTTGTACTAATTGTTGTTGGTGCGGGAAGTAGTTGGGCAGGTTATCGAGCATATAATCATTATTTGCCGTTAGCGATTGATGAAGCAAAGCAATAGGATGAAAAGTGTCCTTCATTATTCGATGAAGGACACTACTTTTTTAAAATATTCTAGCGGTCAATTAATTGAACCATCATCATGGCTTTCCCAACAACGGTACCTTCATGATAAACCTCGATATCAACCTTACCGAATTTTCTCCCTACTTCTAGTACCTTGGGTTTTATTTCAATAACGCTGTCAATTTGAACTGGCTTAATAAAATATATTGTAATATTTTCAACAACTAGGTCTCCCTTTTTATAAGATCGAAGGGCCCTATTTACCGCTTCTGTAACAATCGTGGTGAATACACCATATGAAATTGTCCCTAAATAATTTGTCATTTGGGGAGTAACTTCACATTTGTAAACATCTTCCCCTTTTTCAGATGGAATATCAATAAATTGATTTGTAATAATATCGTCGATGGTTTCTCCAACTTGTGGTTGTCGTCCAATCATTTGTAGTGCCTTTAATACATCCTGTCTACTAATGATACCTTGAAGTTTATTTTGTTGATTTACAACAGGTAACACTTCGATTCCTTCCCATACCATCATATGTGATGCTGATGCTACAGACATTTTTTCATTTGCCGTCATTGGCTGCTTTGTCATTACCTTTTCAATCGGTGTTGAACCGTCATGACCCATTATATCCTTTGATGTCACAATCCCTACAACCTTATTATTCAAATCGATAACAGGGAATCTACCATGTCCTGTTTTTTCATTAAACTTATACCATGTAGCTACCGTATCAGTAGTAATTAAATGACTTGTTTTTTCAAATGGAGTTAAAATGTCTTCAACTAGAACGATTTCCTTTTTTATGAGTTGATCATAGATTGCACGGTTAATCATTGTTGCAACAGTAAAACTATCATAACTTGTCGATATAATTGGAAGTTCAACAGTATTTGCAAGCTTTTTTACATATTCTTCAGTATCAAAGCCCCCCGTAATTAAAACTGCCGCACCAGCATTTAGTGCAAATTCCTGGGCTTTTGTTCGATTTCCAACAATAAGCAAGTTTCCTGCGGCGGTATAGCGCATCATGGCTTCTAGTTCCATTGCTCCAATAACAAATTTATTAAGAGTTTTATGTAACCCCGCACGGCCGCCTAAAACTTGCCCATCGACAATATTCACGACTTCCGCATAAGTTAATTTCTCAATATTTTCTTTTTTCTTACGCTCAATTCGAATGGTTCCTACACGCTCAATCGTACTAACATACCCCTTATTTTCCGCTTCTTTAATCGCACGGTATGCTGTCCCTTCACTAACATTCATATTTTTTGCTATTTGCCTAACTGAGATTTTTTCTCCTACAGGCAGGCTGTCAATATGCTGTAAAATTTGCTCATGCTTGGTAGTCATGCTCCTCACCCTCTATATAACACGTTATCACTACTGTACTGTATTTAATTATATAGGTGAAAGGATGGATATTCAATCCGCGTTACACATATTGCCGTTGTTTCCTATTAGTATTAGACTCCTTAATAGAGTTTTCAATTTTTGACTGTTTCTTAGGATGGTACAACAAGCCTACTAAGTTTCCACCAATTACAATACACGCAAATGCAAGCCAAACGATTGAAAAAATTCCCTCAAGTCCCTGTGCATGAACTGAGAGGTTTGGTACTGCGTAGTAAAGTAATACACCACAAACTAACAGACATAAAATAAGCCTATTTTTCATTTTTCTACCTCCAATATCTTTAAGTCTATAAATCAATTTAAAAAGTTACATAAGATAAAATCCCAGCTAAAATTACTACATTGTATGCTTTGTCCAATAAAAAAAGAAGTGGGACTTTTAATAAGACCTCACCTCTTATCATTCTACTTACAGTTCAATTGCATCTCCGGGATGTAAAACTGTTCCTACTCCTGGCTTTAGTTTCGACACAAATTTTTCAGGGTCTTGTTCAATAACCGGAAATGTATTGTAATGAACTGGAACTACTATCTTAGCTTGTAACCATTCTGCTGCCAATGCTGCATCTTCAGGCCCCATTGTAAAATTATCACCAATCGGTAAAAATGCAACATCAATAGCATTTCTGTCCCCGATTAACTTCATATCCGAGAACAACGCTGTATCACCAGCATGAAAAACTGTCTTTCCCTCTGCTGTAAATAAAATACCTGCTGGCATTCCAGTATATATAATTTCTTTTGTTTCTTCGACTGTATAACTAGAGCCGTGAAACGCTTGGGTTAATTTAACTTTTCCAAACTCAAATTCATGTGCTCCTCCAATATGCATTGGGTGTACATTTAGTCCTTGCCACCCTAAATATGTCGCTAATTCAAATGGCGCAACAACTAACGCATTGTTTCTTTTGGCTAGTTCAACCGTGTCCCCGACATGATCATTATGTCCGTGCGTTAGTAGAATCACATCAACCTGCAGGTCTTGAGCAATTAAATTAGTTGCTCCATTTCCTGAGATAAATGGGTCAATCATAATTGTCTTTCCCTCTGTTTCAATTTTCACAACTGAATGTCCGTGGTAAGAAATTTTCAAGTTCCACACACTCCTTTATTTTCTTTTTGCAATTACTTACTTTCTCTATCCACTATAAAAATCCTTCTATTTTCATCATAACCACCCTAGGGAGATGATAGTATACACAATTTTATCTCGGGGAAGTTTACTTTTGTATAGTTACTTGCTACTCTATTTCTATTAGACCGTATTCCTATAAATGAGGTGATAGCATGGCAAAAAGATTGGAGCTAGTGGCACATTGGTTAAAGGAAAAAGATATTGGTTTTTGTATGATTACCTCAAGTCCAAACTTATTTTATTTAAGCGGGTTTTATACAGAACCACATGAGAGAGTGGTTGCCCTATTCATTTTTCAAGAAGAAGAACCGTTCTTAGTTTGTCCAAATATGGAAGTCCCTGAGGCAAGAAATGCAGGGTGGAGTCAAGAAATAATCGGTTTTAGTGATACTGATGACCCATGGGAATTAATTGCGAAGGCACTTAATAAAAGAAACCTTTCGAAAGACAATATCGCGATTGAAAAAGATCATTTGCTGGTGTCTAGATACGAGAAACTTGTATTCATGTTTCCAGACTCACACTTTATTTCTGCTGAAGAGAAAATAAATATGCTCCGGATGGTTAAAGATGAAGCTGAAATAAGTGTGTTAAGACAAGCAGCTGAACTAGCCGATTATGGCGTCGAAATTGGATTACAGGCACTTGCCGAAGGAAAATCAGAGCTAGATGTTTTAGGGACTATTGAATTTGAATTAAAAAAGAAGGGTATTCGGCAAATGTCGTTTGATACTATGGTCTTAACGGGTCCTAAAACAGCCAGTCCACATGGTAAACCCGGAAAAAACAAAATACAAAGAGGAGATCTTGTTTTATTTGACCTAGGGGTTGTATTAGACGGTTATTGTTCTGACATTACAAGGACAGTAGCATTTGGAAATGTAAGTGAAGAACAAAGAGCTGTATACGAAACTGTATTAAAAGCACAAAAGGCTGCAATTGATGTCTGTAAACCTGGAATAATTGTTGGAAGTATCGATCAAACAGCGAGAAACATCATTTCTCAAAGTGGATATGGTGAATATTTCACACACCGGATAGGCCATGGCCTAGGTATTGATGTCCATGAATTTCCTTCGATGAATGCGTCAAACAGCATGCTTTTAGAAAGAGGGATGGCTTTTACGATTGAACCAGGTATTTACGTTCCAAATGTCGGTGGTGTTCGAATAGAAGATGATCTTGTCGTTACAGATACTGGTGTTGAAATATTAACAAAATACCCCAAAGAGCTACAAACTGTAAAATAAGATAGCTCAATGAAAAATTACCTGTTAGCATTATTGCCTACAGGTAATTCTTCGTTTGTTATGGTTGTTTCTTACTTTTTAAACTACTTAATACATTTCTTGCATCTGTGTAGTGTAAGTTATGGGCACTAGATACAGCATGATTCGTAATCTTTCCAGCGAATGTGTTCAGCCCTTTTAGAAGCGGTTCATTTTCGAGGCATGCTTGGGTCACGCCTTTATTAGCGATTTGAATTGCATAAGGAATTGTTACATTTGTTAATGCGAGCGTGGATGTATGCGGGACTGCACCTGGCATATTTGCGACAGCATAATGAATAACTTTATGTTTTATATAGATTGGATTATCATGAGTAGTTATCTTATCTGTAGTTTCAAAAATACCACCTTGGTCAATTGCAATATCAACAATAACAGAACCTGGCTCCATAGATTTAACCATTTCCTCTGTTACAAGTTTTGGAGCTTTAGCTCCCGGAATTAATACTGCTCCTACCACTATGTCTGACTCCCTTACTGCCTCAGCAATTGTTAATGGGTTTGACATTAACGTGGTTACTTGTTTTCCAAATATATGGTCAAGTTGCCTCAACCGTTCTGGGTCAATATCCATGATTGTTACCTCAGCACCTAGTCCTATAGCAATACTTGCAGCATTTGTTCCAGCGACACCACCGCCGATGATGGTAACTTTTCCACGTTTCACACCTGGCACACCTGAAAGAAGAATGCCTTTTCCACCTTTAGGCTTTTCTAAAAACTGCACTCCTAGTTGAATTGACATCCTGCCAGCAACCTCACTCATGGGGGTTAAGAGTGGTAAAGTACCGTTTGATAGCTGCACAGTTTCGTATGCCATGGCTGTAACATTTTTATCTACTAATGCAGCAGTAAGTTGTGGTTCAGAGGCAAGGTGTAGATATGTAAATAATATTAGCCCCTCTTTAAAGTATTGGTACTCAATAGGAAGCGGCTCTTTTACCTTTATCACCATGTCGACTGACCATGCATCTTCTTTTCCTTCAACAATTATTGCACCTGCATCCTTATACTGCTGATCACTAAAACCTGAACCTAGACCAGCTCCTGACTCTATGAAGACATAATGATGATGACTTACAAGATTCATTACTCCAGCAGGTGTGATTGCAACGCGATATTCATTATTTTTAATTTCACGCGGGATGCCAATACGCATTTTACAAATCCTCCTCAATTTCCTGTCAGAATAGTTTTTTATTCATTCAACATTCTTATATATTATTATTATTTATTTATATTCACACTTAAAAAATAAGGTTACTCACTTGTATACTTCAAATACAAATGAGCAGCCCCCTCATAGTTGATCAAGACTTATCAATCCTCAATATATTACCTAAATCGGTTGATAACATCAAGACCTCCTGTTACCTCAATAACCGATCCAGTTATCATATCTGAATCATCCTCACACAAGAATGCGATAATTCTCGCAACATCCTCACCAGTACCAGATCTACCAATTGGTGTATCAGAATCCTTATGTTTACGTGATTCTTGAATCGTCGCTTCCTTCATCTCTCCAAGTATATTGCCTGGGCACACCATATTCGCAGTTATGCCATTTTCCGCTTCCTCTAATGCAACCGTCTTCGTTAATGAGACTAATCCAACCTTTGCAGCACTATATGCAGAACGGTAAATCCAACCAGGGGCCGACTCTGCACCTTGAAAACCATAAGTGATCACTCTTCCAAACTGTTGTTTCCGCATAATCGGGATAGTTTTCTTAAGAAAATGAAAGATTGAATGTAAGTTACCATCCATCATTTGATACCATTCTGTTTCATCATAATCAACTAACTTTTTCCTTTCAAAGATGTACGGTCCTGCGTTCGTAATTAAAAAGTCAATTCGACCAAAACGCTCGTATGTAACCTTAATCACCCGCTCAATATCTTCTTTATTGGTAACATCGCCCTTAACAAAATGAATTTTATCCTGCATATGTGAATAGTTAGTTAGTAAATCCTGAATACCACTTTTATCATTTCTATAATTAATTGTAACGGAATAGCCTTTTTCAAGTAATTTTTCAGTTACCTTTTTCCCGAGCCCTTTGGAACCAGCCGTAATTAATGCATGTCGCAAGTTTGTGATCCCTCCGTCATTATTATATATATCTCTTTAGTTAAATTAACGCATAAAAAAAACCAGATGACAAGTTATCAGTCATCTGAGTTTTCGATCCTATTATATATTCCTCATGCTCGAGATTCTAGAGTTAAAAACAACTATTTCCTACTCATCAACTGATGATTCAGGAACAACGTTGTTACCACCGCTATTAAATTCATCAATAACCCCACTTGCATATGAGTTATGTAATTGTTGTTGTACCTCGATTGTACCTGATTCATCCAATAAAAAGCTCTCCATCTTTCTTGACTGTTTGTCCATATTTGTCAGCTCCTTCATAATGTTCATCCTTTTTTCAATACTTAGATAGTTTTCTACTAAACTCGAGTGATATACTTAAATTAGGAAATATATTTTGGTTTGGAGGCGTATAGTATGAGCTTGAATTATAAACACATTCTTGTTGCTGTAGATGGTTCACTGGAAGCCGAATGGGCGCTAGAAAAAGCAATCGAGGTTTGCAAGCTTCATAACGCTTCACTAATTATTGGACATATAATAGATACACGAACATTTGCAACTGTAGAAGCATATGATCGTACTGTTGCTGAACGTGCTGAGGATTTTGCAACTAGACTACTAACAAATTATAAAGAGCTGGCAATTGCCGAGGGGGTAAATGACGTTTCTACAGAAGTGGAATATGGGTCTCCAAAGGTACGAATTGCGAAAGACTTAGCACCGAAAAACAATGTGGATTTAATTGTTTGTGGTGCCACTGGCTTAAATGCTGTTGAACGTTTTTTTATCGGAAGTGTATCTGAACACATAACCCGATATGCAAAGTGCGACGTACTCGTCGTTAGGACTAGCAAATAACACGTAAATTCATATACAATATCAAATAGCCCAAAAAACGTGAGAGCCTAGTGCTCCCACGTTTTTTATTCCTGCTTTTCTTTTATTTTTGCTAATGCTTGGCGAACTTGGTCAAACCCAGTTCCACCTGCACTATTACGTCTTTTCACTGCTGTAGATGGCAATAAAACCTCGAAAATATCCTCTTCAAAAAGTGGAGAAGCATTTTTATAGTCTTCAAGAGGTAAGTCTAGTAGAAAAATTCCTTTTTCAATACATAGTAACACTAACTTTCCTACAACCTCATGTGCTTCTCTAAATGGTAAGCCTTTAGAAGCAAGATAATCTGCTAATTCAGTAGCATTGGAAAAGTCCTTCTTTGTAGCATCTGCCATGACTTCTGTTTTTACAGTTAGCGTTGAAATCATACCAGCAAATATCTTTAAAGAACCTTTTAAAGTTTTAACAGTGTCGAACATTCCTTCCTTGTCTTCTTGCATATCTTTGTTATACGCAAGTGGTGTTCCTTTTAACACTGTTAATAAGCCAAAGAGGTTACCATACACTCGTCCTGTTTTTCCTCGAATCAACTCTGCCATATCAGGATTTTTCTTTTGTGGCATAATACTGCTTCCTGTTGCAAATGCATCATCGATTTCAACAAAACTATATTCCTGGCTTGACCACAATATAAGCTCCTCGCAAAAACGGGATAAATGCATCATCACTAGAGAAGCATTACTTAAAAATTCAACGATAAAATCACGATCGCTAACTGCATCAATACTATTGTCATATATACCTTCAAAGCCTAATAATTCTGCACTATAATAACGGTCAATTGGAAATGTTGTCCCAGCTAACGCTCCTGCACCCAATGGAGAGATGTTAATGCGTTTAAATGAATCTTTAAACCGTTCTTTATCTCTTTCAAACATTGAATAATAAGCTAAGAGATGATGTGCAAAAGAGATAGGTTGTGCTCGTTGTAGATGGGTATAACCAGGAATTATTGTCTCAACATGCTTTTCCGCTTGTCCAACAATTGCCCCCTGCAACTCTCCAAGTAAATCAATCATTTCTTTTACTTGGTTGCGAAGGTATAAATGCATGTCTGTTGCTACTTGGTCGTTTCGACTTCTACCTGTGTGTAATTTTCCACCAACAGGCCCTATTTCATCAATCAGCATTTTTTCTAAATTTAAGTGAATGTCTTCTTGTGCAACTGCATAGTCCAGTTCATCGTTTTGGGCCTTATTTAGTAGAATATGTAACCCATCCTTAATTTTCGAAACTTCGTCATAGGTTAAAATTCCACATTCACCCAGCATTGTTACATGTGCAAGGCTGCCTTCTATATCCTCTTTCACAAGTTCTTGGTCGAAAGAGATGGAAGCGCCGAATTCATCTACCCATTCTTCGGCGCTTTTTGTGAATCGACCTCCCCAAAGCTTTTTCACACATTCACCTTCTTACCATTCACCATGCTATTTACTTTCGTTGGAAGTCCCCATAATGAGATAAAACCAACAGCAGCATTATGATCAAACTCATCTTCAGCAGTATATGTTGCAAGTTTTTCATTATATAATGAATAATCAGATTTGCGTCCCTCTACAATGGCATGACCTTTGAATAATTTAACACGTACGACACCTGTTACTGTTTTTTGAGTGTCTTTAATAAATGCAAGTAAAGCATCTTTTAATGGCGAGAACCATAAACCGTTATAGATCAACTCTGTTAACTTTTGGCCAATAACAGGTTTAAAATGTGCTACTTCTTTTACGAGTGTAATATCTTCAAGTTCCTTATGTGCTTTTAGTAATGTAATTGCACCAGGACATTCATATACTTCACGAGATTTAATTCCAACTAGGCGGTTTTCAACATGGTCTATACGTCCAACACCATGTTTTCCAGCTAAGTAATTTAATTCTAAAATTAGTTGTGCTAGCGTATATGATTTACCGTTTAGCGTTGTAGGTACACCTTTTTCAAAGCCAATCTCGATAATTTCTGGAGCATCTGGTGTTTTATCTAACGGTGTTGTTAGTTCATATGCTTCTTCAGGTGGCGCCGCCCAAGGATCTTCAAGAATACCACATTCATTACTGCGTCCCCAAAGGTTTTGATCAATTGAAAAAGGGCTATCTAAGTTAATCGGAATCGGTATATTATTTTTCTTTGCATATTCGATTTCTTCTTCACGAGACCAAGCCCACTCACGAACAGGAGCGATTACTTCTAAATTTGGATTCAACGCATTAATTGAAACTTCAAAACGGACCTGATCATTTCCTTTACCAGTACAACCATGTGCAACTGCAACTGCCCCTTCTTTTTCTGCTACTTCAACTAATTTTTGCGCAATAAGAGGACGAGATAACGCAGAAACCAATGGATATTTTTCTTCATACAATGCATGTGCCTGTAATGCATACAATGCATATTCATTAGCAAATTCTTCCTTTGCATCAATCACATGAGAAGAAATTGCACCAACTTTTAAAGCTTTTTCTTTTACAAAGTCTAAATCTTTTCCTTCTCCTACATCCAAGCAACACGCTACTACTGCGTACCCTTGATCTTGTAACCATTTAATTGCAACACTTGTATCCAATCCACCTGAATATGCTAAAACAACTTTTTTACTCATTCTATTTAATCCCCCTAATGGTATATTCATTCGAATCATTTAATATTTATTCATAATTGATAGTATTACTTTAGCAATTCTTTTGGTTTTTTTCAATAGATATACACAAAAAAGTATAAAAATTAATTTTTTCTTCAATGTTTTAGGATTTCATTCAATTATTTCCGTACTATAATGCTATTCATTTCAACTATTCATGTGTATAAGAATAGTAAATAATACAGTGTATATGTTATTTTCTATGTTAAAATGAGAAGAGAGTGAAGATCGCGGAGGGAGAAACATGGCAGTAAAAGAATATTTTACTTTTGATAAACGTTTAGGTATTCATATACCTTTGTTAGATAAAGAATGGGAAGAATATAGTAAAAAAGAACAACAAGTTATTTTAGTAACTTGGGAGAGAATTAGAGGTGCGATTCCAGACAGGATCGCAGAAATTGAGGGAATTATCAATAAGAAACAAGAGGAATTAGGAAATGAACAAGATTTTCCCCGTTCTTGTAAGCTAAATACAGAAATATCTGAACTGGCTTCTGTTATAAACGATTTATGGATATGGTACCGTACAAATCAAAACATTTCGAATAAAACTCACTTTTAAGTCTTAATTATTGTAGCATTCCTCAAATCAAACGATGTATGTAAATAGATACATTAAAAGTCAGGATTAACAACCCTGACTTTTTTGCTTTCATGAATAATAAATTCACATTTATTATTCATGAAATACGCAAAATTATAGATCCTTTTGTATCTCACTAACTACATGGCCTAGTTCTGGGAGTATTAATTTTGTCATCGCTAGCTTGACTGCTCCGCTTGAACCTGGTGTTGAAAAAATAGCAGTATCGAGTGCTACCCCCGCTATTGCTCTTGAAAGAATAGCTGCTGACCCAATATCCTCTGTGTAGCTTAACATTCGAAATAATTCACCAAACCCTGGTATTTCTTTTTGAATAAGTTCTTGAATGGTTTCAATCGTTACATCCCTTTTGGCAACTCCCGTACCACCGTTGCATAACACAACGTCGATTTCAGCATTTTCACAACCCTTGACGATCGAATGCCTAATTAATTCTTGTTCGTCTCTTACGATTTCATATTCATTAACAATATGTCCATGTTCCTTTAATAAAGTAATTATTAACTGGCCACTTTTATCTGTTTCAATTGTTCTTGTATCACTTATTGTTATTACCTTGCACCTCACTTGTTTGGGTGCTTGTTTCTTGTGCTCCTCTTTACTCACAAAACGGCTCCTTCCTTATCCTTCAAAAATCGGTACTGATAGTATTTATGGGCAAATTCTGAGACTTGTCTCGTTACCTGGTAATTCATTGTCGATCCTATCAGCATGCCAATAAGTGGGATTCCTTGAACAAGCTTTTTCCGGAACATTAAAATAACTAACGCTTTTAATCCCTGTTTTAATGGGTGTTCCAACCAGGTTTCGTCAGTAAGCTCTTCACTACCCTCATAAAAGAAATTATATAAATGAGGGTTATCCATTTCGCCAACTAAAGCATTCCACCCATGACACTTCATACGTTTTGGTAATGTTGCTGCATGAAAGACCTTGAGTGAGGTCATCATTTCGTTTGGTCTATTCACGTCATATCCATATGTCATGGCAATTAACTGAACAAGTCTTAAATTAATGACAGTCATTGCCGGAATATCCACCCCTAGTAATAGAACTCCTCCTGTTCCTGTCAGTCCTCCTTGAGCAAACGAATAAAGCCGATGTTTGGCAATTTGGTGATCTGCTAAGTAAGTCAGCTTGTCAATGGAGAGATGTTTCAATTCCTCCAAGTATTCAATTTCTTCATTAAATACTTTTGCAGATGTAATAATCCTTTGCCGTGCATCCATTTGTATTTGTGTCCCCTGAATGGCTGCATGGAGATGAAATAACCAGCTATCTAATTTTGAAAAAAATTGTGTTCGCATTTCTTCTGGAATTCTTTCAAATGATCTATCTAACCATTTTGCGTATGTCATTTGAATATCAGTTTGTTCATGCTCATTAAATTCTTTTGCCCATTCAACTATCTCAACTAATAATCGATTTTCTCGTTCGGTCAATTCCATGCCGTAACCTCCTGACAAAAAATACCTTTAAACGAATTATAACATATCGACAGAAAGAACAAGAATGAACTCCTATAAAAAGAAAAAGTGTCAGAAAACTATATAATAGTTTCTGACACTTCATCACCATGCTGTTACTTTGAGAGTCTTACAGCATCACGTGCAATCATCACTTCTTCATTCGTCGGGATAACAATCACTTTTACAGGTGAATGTGGGTAGTTAATAAACGTTTCTTCACCACGAATTTGATTTAAAGCAGGATCCCAATAAATTCCCATAAACTCCAATCCTCGTAACACTCGAGCACGAATAATATCACTATTCTCACCAATACCTGCAGTAAAGATAATTGCATCAACACCATACATTCTAGCTGCATACGAACCGATATATTTGTGAATTCTGCTAGCAAATATATCAAGTGCTAATTCTGCACGCTCATTTCCTTCTGAAGCTGCATTCGTGATGTCACGCAAGTCACTTGAAAATCCTGATACACCAAGCATTCCACTCTTTTTGTTCAGCACATTAATTACTTCATCAGCAGTTTGGTTTGTCTTTTCCATAATATAAGGTATTAGGGCAGGGTCAATATTTCCTGAACGTGTACCCATTGCTACCCCGGCTAATGGAGTAAATCCCATTGAAGTATCAATCGACTTTCCACCCTCAATTGCAGCAATACTTGCTCCATTCCCAAGGTGACAGGAAATCAAACGGAGCTGTTCAATTGGACGTCCTAATAATTCTGCGGCACGTTCTGATACATACTTATGTGAAGTTCCATGAAAACCATATTTACGAATACCATATTTCTCATAATATTCATATGGAAGGCTATAAAGGAATGACTTTTCAGGCATTGTTTGATGGAAAGCAGTATCAAATACAGCAATAGATGGTACGTTAGGTAAAACTTCCTTAAATGCTTTAATTCCAGTTACATTGGCAGGATTATGAAGTGGAGCCAGTTCTGATAATTCATCAATTTCCTGTAACACTTCATCTGTAATAAGAACAGAGTCATTAAACACTTCTCCACCATGTACAACACGATGTCCGATTGATTCGATTTCATCTAAAGATTTAACAATTCCTAAACTAGTTAGTTTATCTAATAATATTTTAACAGCAACAGAGTGATCTGGAATATCTCTAATTTCTTCTTCCTTTTCACCATTTACTGTAATGTTAAATATCGCATTATCTAGCCCAATGCGTTCAACAAGGCCTTTGGTAACTACCTCTTCACTCGGCATTTCAAATAACTGAAATTTTAATGAAGAGCTTCCCGCATTGATGGCAATAACTTTTGACATAATTCACCGCTCCTTTTTCTGCTTGTTACGTTCTCACCGTGTATGTAATTACATCGTTCAACATTATTCTATGCAATTTGACACTATTATATCTGCCTTTTCCATTTAAACACCGAGAACAGCACAATTCAAGTGGATTGCTGAAATGGTAACGTTTTCGACATAAATTCGTTAAATTCTGATTAGTGAAACACGCATTATCTCCTATAAAAAGGGAAAACCCTCTTTTAAAAAGAGGGGTCAATTATTTATTTCACTGTCGGTGAAGAAAACCTAAACTGAGAGTGAAAATAACGGAACGAGAATCAAACAAATATATAAATATGATCCTCATTCCTCTAAATCGAAGAAATGCTGTTCTAAAAGGGGTGAAGCGGGTCCTGGTTCCACTACTATCATAAAATGGAAGGATTTGGAGCTAAAAAAGACAAATAAGGGAACGGGGACCCCAAATCATGCTCAAAAATAAGGTTGTAAAAGAAATAGCGGAATGAGGATTCACCAAATTGATAAATAATCCTCTTCCGCTATAAGAATGATACTTGATAAATAAACGTACTACCAAACTTTATGTTAAATTGGATTTTATAAATTTCATCCACAGTGAGTAATAACTTAATCTATATACAATTACCTTTTCTCTTTATCAAACCATGCATCAATTTTACCGGTAATACTAGCCATTGCAGGTTTATTTGAAAACTTTGGAAGCTCAACAAATAATGCTTGTTTTGGAGGGGTCACACCTGGCGCCTTCTTTTGCAAAATTAAAATACTTTTTGCAGAATGTTCATTCTTAAATAATGACAACGGTAGTTGAAGCATACTCTGAACATAGCAGTGCTCGTTTAAATATGTATTCAATTTAGGGGCTTGTTCACTTGAAAACAAACTATTTGGTATTAGTAAAACAAGATATCCCCCTGCTTTTGTATAGTTGATGCCTTGCTCTATGAATAAATGATGTGCAAAAGAATGACCTTGATCAGCCCGCAAATCATATTTTAAAGCACCTACATCATTTGGATAGTAACCAACAGGTAAATCACCTACCACAATATCAACCGGGTCTATAAATAGAGGTTCCAGACTATCTTGATTGAAAAGCTGTATAGAATGTTCTTGTAAATTAGCACTAACATAGGCAATTTTTAATAATAAGTCATCAATTTCACTACCATTTGAAAAAATTTCTTTCTCACTATTTTGGTTTAAAATTGTTGTTAGAAGATTACCTGTACCTATAACAGGATCTAAAATAGAAAATTGATGCTGTTTACTTGTTAGTTTAGAAACTAAGTAACTAATAAAAATTGCAACAGCATCAGGTGTCATTTGATGGTTAACTTGAACAGCTTCCTTCATGCCTTTTAGAACCGTAAGTTGATAAGATTTACGAATATCTTCCTTTGAGTATCGCCCTAAATTTATACTGCTGTATTCCTTTTCCAATCTTTTTTTAGATAATTCACTTATCTCTTCCTGAAGGATTTTCCCATGAAATAGATTTTCACCTGTTTCAGCGATTGCCTCCAAATAAGGGCATTCTAGTTCTTCTTTTATAATAGTTGCTGTATTATCAATAACAGCAAATAGGATTTCAACATTGGAACGAAATTCCATTCATTATTTCCTCCTTACCTATGTATCATTCTATTTTATAAGAAGGACTGTTTATCCTGCAAGAAAAGAGACTGCCCAATAAAAAAGTACCACCTTAAAAGCATGTTGGAAGAGCCAGCATGTGGTACTAATATCGGTCAGTCTCTATGAAGAATAGCTAGTACATTATTTTGCAGCTTTTGCAGCCTCAATTGCACCTTCATAATTTGGATGATCTGTTGCTTCACTTACATATTCTACGTAAGTAACAGTATCATTACTATCTACAACAAACACCGCACGTGCTAACAAACGCAATTCTTGAATTGCAACACCATATGCTTCTCCAAATGATAGGTTGCGGTGATCTGAAAGAGTTTGTACGTTTTCGATTCCGTTAGCACCACACCAACGTTTTTGAGCAAAAGGAAGATCTACACTAACTGTTAATACTTTTACATTTCCTAATCCTGCAGCTTCTTCATTAAAACGACGAGTTTGTGCATCACACACACCAGTGTCAATTGAAGGAACTACACTAATTAATCGAACAGACCCTTTTGAATCCCCTAACGTCACTTCAGATAAGTCATTTGCAAGCACAGTGAAATCAGGAGCCTTGTCTCCTACTTTCACTTCCTGCCCTAATAATGTTACTGGATTGCCTTTAAATGTAATGTTTGCCATTTTACCATCCTCCTCAATTGTATGTACAGTGTAAATAATAGCATTTGTATTCTAAAAATTGCAATTATTACGTGCTAGCTTTTGGAAAAATACACGACCATAAACGAAGGTCAAGCTCCGTTGCTACAGAGATTGACCTTTCTTGTTAAATATCAAAGTCTTGTTGACCAGAATTTTGTTGGGATTGCTGTTGGGATTGCTGTTGGGATTGCTGTTGGTCTTGACCTTTATTCTTAAACATTTGCTGAATCTTATCTACTGCTTGTGGTGCTAATTCTAATAATTTTTCATAAAGATGTGTACTTTCGTCCAAATGAAGCATTTTTACCCCTTGGGAGTTAACAATTAAGAAGGCAATTGGAGTAATGCTTACTCCGCCCCCACTTCCTCCACCAAATGGGAGCTTTTGACCAGAGCCTTTTCCGCCTTGGTCTCCACCACCATTTCCTTCTCCTTGTTGGGTCCCGAATTCACTACCTCCAGCAGCAAAACCAAAGCCGACTTTAGAAACTGTCAAAATCACACTACCATCAGGTGTTTCAACTGGATCGCCGATGATTGTGTTTACATCAATCATTTGCTTTAGATTTTCCATTGCTGTCGTCATGAGTCCTTGGATTGGATGTTCAGACATGATGTTTCCTCCTAGCTTTTAACAGATTTCTTTGAACCTCCGGACAAATTTGAAAGAGGTTTGGTTTGAAAATGTGGCATACCACCTCTCCAGTATTTAACTAAGCTTAATCCTGCTAATATAGCATTCCCGATTCGAAAATGGAAAATACATAACAATTTAGTTTCCGAATGAGCTCTTTGGAAATCAGGAGTAATTGAAACATTTGGTTTAACCTTTACTTGCATATATTGGCTTATTATACCAAGTAACCCGCCTTTAATCGTCCATGCTACTCCTGTCAGCATACCCGTATGTGCTGCATCTCCTACGCCAAATACCGAATGCCACTCAAACTTGGTTATTGTAATTTTTCGCATGAATTTTTTTATAATTTTATGTAGTCCAAGCACATGCTCTATTACTTTCTTTGTATCTTCCATACTTTTTAGAATTTCTTTTGCTGAAAACTTTTTTTCCTTCTTTTTATCGCCCTTAGTGGAAAGGTTGCTCTTTTCTTCGTGCTTCACTTTAATTCCTGGCTTTTTTTTATCTACCTTTACAGACGGGATATTTATTGTGTATCGTAATAACCCTAACCACGCACGTAATTTTATTTTAATATGATCGTTATCTTGTGAGTGATTAATGTGAATGCTAACAGTTAATTTCGTTAATAAAAGAAGCAATAGTAATAAAAAAAGCCCTAAAAAAATAAATAAAAGCCATTTCATTCACTCACACCCCTTCAAATTTTCAGTATCGCCTAACGTTCATATCTTAAACCTATTTAGCGAAGAAAATTTCCATTTGTGGAGGTAAGATAAAACATTTGTTTCCTTATTTTTTGTTTATGAACTGAAAAAAGACTCCTAAAGGTAACAGGTTCCGTTTCCTGTCGCAAAACCTGAAAATGCAAGCGAAAATGTACTCCAATTTGTATTGCCTATTGTATCTATCTTGGCAATTAAAATAAAATGGCTCAGTACAGTTCACTTAAAC